>Ga0316363_10000344_pt1 | contig 67841 bp, 45 predicted proteins | sample Sb_taG_3_FD_200459 | JGI IMG/M metagenome (GOLD analysis project Ga0316363, IMG submission 200459) | Peat soil microbial communities from Weissenstadt, Germany - Sb_50d_a_PC metaG (v2) (version 2) | ecosystem: Environmental > Terrestrial > Soil > Wetlands > Peat | place: Germany: Weissenstadt...
CTTCCAGGAGGTGCGGGCAATAGCGATCGAAGATCGGCTGGAACTGCGCCGCGCGCCGCCTGAACTGCTCCCGCGACTGCCGGGCGGACAGCACCTCAACAAACGCCTTGATCTGGCGGACGGCCTGTTCGCCGTGCTGCCGCCCCAGTTCCCGATGAGTGCCGCGCGCCCGGTATAGCGGATATTCAGCCGGTTCGCTCGAGGGGGCTGGGGCGGCGCCAAGCACTGCCGCGGTTCCGGCCAAGCCAAGCACTTGCCGGCGAGAAAGGTCTCGACGTTTCAAGGTCACCTCCTCATGAGAAGTATACGCCATGCCGCCCGGGCGGGGCGGCCTCGATGCGGCGTCCGCTCCCGATGCCTACCACTCCACCCGGAATACAAGGATCGAGTGGGTGCGGCTGCCAGCCCCGGCGAAGCTGCCCAAAACACCGTTGAACGTACCGAAGTTGCCCAGGGCCCCGGTGTTGTAGGTTGAGCCAGGGGCGGCCAGTTGTGCTCCCTTGAAGGGGTTGTTGATGTCCCACCGCAAGTCGAATGTCACCCGCTCGTAAACGTGCCACTGCTTGCCGAGTGAGCCCTGCGGCCAATAAACAAACGGGGACCGGAAGGTGTTGCGGCCCAATGTCCCTGCTGTGTACGCCGCCGGATAGGCGAACGCCGAGGCGATCAGGTAAGGGTTCTGCGCAGACTGCGGGAGACGGTTCGGACCTATCGTCCAGCCATGCACTACAGCTTGGTCGAACGGCACAAGGATGTTGGGCCGCATTGAGCCCTCCGGCAGGTACCTGTTAGGACTTCCCGAGAAGGTCACCGTGAACGGGCGCCCGCTCTCCAGGATATTCTCCCAGCCCAATCTCCAGCCCCCGAACACCTTGTCCAAAAAACCACGCTTGTTGAGAAAATGCCGTCCGACGCCAACCGGCAGATCGTATGTCGCGGTGGTCACAAATCGGTGCGGCATGTTGTAGCCGGCTTGCGCCTTCTCCAGCCTCCGATTGTAATAGGTGACGCCCGTGGCTAGTCCATCCGAGTCCGATTCGTCCATCGCCTTGGAGTAGGTGTAAAAGGAGTTCAGTACCAAACCATATCCGTAGCGCTTCTCCGCCCGCAACGTGGCCGAGTGGAAGGTGCTGTGCCCGAAGTTGCTGTAATAGTAGATCGACCCGAACTGCGGGTATGGTTTATAGTTCTGCGTGGCCGCGTAGATCTGGTTCAGCACAGTCAGATTGGTGGAAATGTTCAGAGGAATGGTATTGATGTCCCAGTCTTCGAGCAGGCCCACACCCGCCGTGCCCTGGTACAAAGCCTGTAGTAGCCAGGTAGGAGAAGGCTGATACTCAAAACCGCCAGACCAGCTCATGATGTAGGGATTGTGCAAGTGCGTGTCCATCCAGGTGGCGGTTCGAGCGCTGTAGTTCGTCCCTACGAACCGCGATGTCCCGTTCGGCTGAATCGCATACGAAATCGGTGTGGGGGGGCCCTGCGAGAGAAAGAAGGCGTTCCGCGGGTCGCCCGGCGGCGCCTGGTAACTGTCCGTGCCGACATACTCGTCAAAGGCCTGGTTCGTCGCATAAGTAGGACTCGTTGAAGATGGGAACGTTCCCGAAAACGATGAGGATTCCGCCAGATCCTGCGTCAGGATTCCGAAACTGCCCCGGAACACGAACTTCGGGCGGAACGACCATGCCACCCCGAGTCGCGGCTGAAAGTGCGTCCATTGACGCTGAGCCATCAACCCGCTCGGGTGCGTGATCGCTCCCGTCAAGCCGGAAACGGGATCCACTACGGTGGGGTCGAACGTAGACTGCTGCCCGTATTTCGTCGAGTATGGGCTCTGGTAGGTCCACCTCAGCCCCATGTTGATGGTCAAGTTCCGGGTGGGCCTGAAGTCGTCCTGCACGAACAGCCCACCAACCCAATACTGCGGCTGCCAGGTGGCCAGATTTTTCGTGAAAGTCGCGCTGCTGACGGCCCCCAGAAGGAAAGAGGCGAAGTTGTTGCCGGTGTTCGGCGCACAAGCGCCGCCCGAGGGAAGGCACGTGCCCCCAAAGGTGTACGATCCCGAGGCCAAGTCTGCGTTCAAGTTATTAGCATGGGCACGAGAAAAGTCCCCGCCCATCTTGAAGGTGTGCCGTCCAACCGTCTTGAGGAGACTTTCCGAGATAGTCAACTCCTGCTCAGCGAGGTGAGAGTAGCCGCCCGGGCTGACACCGAAGCCCAGGTTGGCGAAAGTCGGGAAATGGTCCGGCGGCACGTTGGGAATGCCCAGCTTCGCGGCCCAGCCCTGACCATCGGCTGGGGGAAGGACATAAGCTGTGTACCGGTTAAAGTTGACGCGAAACTCGTTGACCATGGTGGGAGATATCGTATACGTATCCGAGAACCCGTAGGCAGTACTTACATCATCCCATTTGTCATATCCGGGAGTAATCACGTCCCAGTTCAAACTGACGTCATTACCCTCCCTATCTTTGTTAGTGTTCAGGAAGTAATTCCAGCGGACGAAGAACTTGTGCGCAGGATTGAGCTGATGGTCCACTTTGACGTTCTCCCAGGGGTTGTAAACGCGCTTCCACCTTGTCGAATTAAGGTTGCTCTGCGGCCCGGTGGTTGTCATGAACCCGGGCGTGTTCGGCTGCTTCCAGGGGAGGTAGCTCAGGAACTTCTGGACCGCAGGATCGAACTGAGAGGGAGCGATCTTGTTGCCTGGGATGGGGTCCCGCACCCAGACGCCGTTCTGGAGCCGCGCGCTGGAGGGATCGTAGAGCGGGTAGCCCGAGCCGCCGAAACTGAAATCCCCGTTCAGCATCTCCAGGCTCGGCACATTGGTGGTAGCACCGTCGTTGGCCCTTTCGTGGTGTTGGGCATAACCCAAAAGGAAGAAAGTCTTATTCCGGCCGTCATAAATCCTGGGGATCACAACGGGACCGCTCAGAGAGGCCTGCATCTGATGGTAAACCGTCTCAGACGGTAGTGTGTCAAAGTATTTCCGGTGGCACATCGCGGCTCCCATCCAGCGGTCCTCTGCCGACCCGTGTAGAATGTTCGTGCCGCTTTTCATTACCGACACCAGTAGCCCGGGGCCGGTGCGACCGTACTCGGCCGCAATACCCGTACTCATCACACGCACTTCCTCGAGCGAATCGATGGTCGCTTGCGCCGAGCCTCCGCCCGTCGGGCTTCCACTCACCGGCGACTTATTGGTCACCCCGTCCATGGAGTTGCCTATGGCCGTGGATCGCTGCCCCAAAGGGTTGACCGACGATATCGAATCGGCCACCCCGGGCAGATACATAAAGACATTAGCAATATTGCTCTGCATGATCGGCATCCGTTCGACGGTTTGGCTCGCCAGGGCAGCCGACGCCACCGCCGTCTCGGTCTCGAGCAGTGGGGCCGTGCCGGACACTGTGACAGAGTCGTTGACCGAGCCTAATTGCATCACCACGTCGATGCGCGGCGACTCTGCGGCCCGCAGTTCGATGCCGGTGCGCACGTAGGCGCGGAAGCCCGATGCCTCTACCCTCAACTCGTATGGCCCAGGGTTTAGAAAGGGTATGAAATACCTTCCGGTCTCGTTGGTTTGTCCATCGGACGTGAACCCCGACGCTGTGTTCTTCGCGGTTATCTTGGCTCCGATGATAGCCGCTCCGGTAGGGTCGGTCACGAACCCCGTCAGAGTAGCGGTGCTGGACGCTTCTTGCGCCCAGATGCCGGCCGCAGCTAGCAGCAGGGCCAGCACAGTTTTCAACATTCTCAGCATGTAGCCTCCTCACCACAATTTCCGTGCATCAGGTCATCGGCTTCATCAGGAAAAGCCACTGAAGTCGCCGGTTCAGCAAAAGTTCCCCCTGTAAAACGAGCCGATTTTATCATTGGCGAATTGAGTCGTCAATAGTCTTGTTGCTTATAACAGCGAAATCAATCGGTCCGGTTGGAGGCTTTGCCCATCCGGCCGGTTCCCCCGCCGAGCCGTGGCGCTGTCCAGCGAAAGAGCGTGGTTGTCTTCGACCGAAGATGCCCGGTAGCCTGCCGTGGACTGTCCCTTTCCCGTTTAGTTGGGCTACGATCTGATAACGAGGGCATGCATGGGAGGATTGTGGGTTCTTCGCCAAAACCAGCCTACACCCACCACGCATTTGCACACTTACCGTTTACGTCACCTTGTTGTTGTTGACATCCCTAGAGAAAAGACCTAGAATCCCCAGCAGAGTGGATGTGCACACTATGCGAGGCAAAACAACACGGGAATGCATGGTGGAGGCCGGATACACTCATTGGGAGGTGACCTTGAAACCTCGAGACCTTTCTCGCAGGCAGTTGCTTGGCTTGGCCGGAACCGCCGCAGTGCTTGGCGGCGCCCAGGAGCCGTCGCGTAGGCCGGCTGAATACCCGTTTTACAAGGCGCGCGGTACTCATCGAGAGCTGGGGCGGCAACACGGCGAGCAGGCCACCCGCCAGATCAAAGCGCACATCGAGGTGATGTGCGCCCAGCAACGGCTGTCGCGAGCGCAGTTGAGGCAGCGTGCAGCGCGGTTCCAGCCGGCGTTCGACCGCTATTGCCCGCACCTGCTGGACGAGATGCGCGGTCTGGGCGAGGGCGCCGGAGTGACATTCGAAGAGGCGATGGCATGTAACATCCGCGGCGAACTGCGCTACGCACCTGAAGAAGGCTGCACGGCGTATGTGATCGGGCGCAGCGGCACCGCCGGGCGCGAGGTCATCGCCGGTCAAACCAGCGACATGGGGAACGAGGTCCCCGAACTGGCCTACGTGCTGCACTTACAGCCCCAAGGGAAGCCGGAAGTGCTTATCTGGACGTTTGGAGGCATGCTCGGCTACCACGGCATAAACAGCGCCGGAGTGGGGAAATTCGAGAACGCCCTGGGCGGGGGGCCGCGCAGCCGGTTCGCCTTACCTCATTATCCGGTTTTGCGCATGATATACGAGTGCGACCGCCTGGAGCAAGTGCTCGATCTGCTGCGGAGGATGCCGGCGGAGTACAACGTGAACTTCATGCTTTGTGACGGCAAAGGCAACATGGCCGACGCGGAATATACCACCGAGGGTCCTCAGATCCTCCGCGATCAGGGCGCAGGCTATTTGGTCCATACCAACCACTTTCTCTGCCAGAAGTACGGGACCGCGGAGAATCTCAAGCGAAGCGCGGCGAGTTCGCTCTCGCGGCTGGAGCGGATTGACTCGCTGATCAAATCGCGCTACGGCTCCATCAAAGTGGAGGATGTCAAGCAATTTCTCAGCGATCACTCGGGTTACCCGGGTAGCATCTGCGCGCACGGTGATCGAGGCGGCACAGTGGCAGCGCTGATTTCCGAGCCGGAGCAGCGGCGCATGCACGTGGCGGTCGGCAACCCCTGTGAACACAAGTACGTGACTTACTCCATGTGAGAAAGGGAGGAGGGGCGGGGTTTTCCTCGGGACTGTTGGAGCCCGTGGAGGGGTAGCCCGTTTCGAGCATCCGGCTTTCCGATGAACTTCACCGAGGGGCTCACGCGAGCTAACCACGCACGGGCTTGCAGAGTTGGAACATTGCCAACTCGCCGAGAACCCGCTCGTTGCTAAAGCGCTCAGTGCCACGCGACTGTTGCAGTGTGCGGCGAGAGTACTTCTCCGCCGGAGAACTGGGAGGGGTTGCGCTCGTGCGAAGGCTTTGGCATGGCAATTCCGTCTGAGGCCACTCCGGCTCCGGGCAGGCGGACCCTTAACGGCCTTGAGTTCTGTAGCCTGCTCGCAGCCGATTCACCGTTTGGCTTAGCTCCGGATCGGGCCTGATCCGCAGCGCTGCTTCATAATGGGCGATGGCGTCCCGTAACCGTCCGGGCAGCTCCGAGAGGGCGTTTCCGAGGTTGATGTGCGCCTCGGCAAGGTCGGGATTGATCCGCAATGCCGCTTCATAGTGGGCAATTGCGTCCGGCAACCGGCCGGGCAGTTGTGAAAGTGCGTTTCCCAGGTTGATGTGCGCCTCCGCGTAATCGGGATTAATCTGCAACGCTGCTTGATAGTGGCCGATCGCGTCCCGTAACCGTCCGAGCAGTTCCGCCAAGGCGTTTCCTAGGTTGTAGTGCGCCTCGGCAAGGTTGGGATCGATCCGCAATGCCGCCTCATAATGGACAATGGCGTCCGGCAGCCGGCCGGGCAGTTGTGATAGGGCGTTTCCCAGGTTGGTGTGTGCCTCGGCAAGATCGGGATCGATCCGCAGGGCCATTTCATAATGGGCGATCGCGTCCTGTAGCCGGCCGGGCAGTTCTGACAAGGCGTTTCCCAGGTTGTAGTGCGCCTCGGCAAGATGGGGATCGATCCGCAATGCCGCTTCATACTGGGCAACGGCATCTGGCAACCGGCCGGGTAGCTGCGACAGGGCTTTTCCCAGGTTGTCGTGCGCGTCGGCGAGATCGGGATTGATCCGCAGGGCTGCTTCGTACTCGGTGATGGCATCCTGCAAGCGCCCGGCGGAATCCGCAAGCACGAGTCCCAGATTGTAGTGCGCCTCGGCGTAATCGGCTTCAATCCGGAACGCCGCTTGAAAGTGGGCAATGGCGTCCGGCAGCCGGCCAGGTACTTGGGAGAGGACGGTCCCCAGGTTGTTGTGCGCCGCCGCGTAATCGGGGCGAATCCGCAGTGCCGCTTCGTATTCGGCGATTGCGTCGGGCAACCGGCCCGGTATCTTTGAAAGGGTGTTGCCCAAGTTGTTGTGCGCCTCGGCGTAATCGGCGTCAATCCGCAACGCTGCTTGAAAGTGCGCAATGGAGTCCGGCAGCCTGCCGGGTATTTGGGAAAGGACGTTGCCCAGGTTGTTGTGCGCTTCCGCGTCATCGGGTCGAATCCGCAGCGCCGCTTCGTATTCGGCAATCGCGTCGGGCAACCGGCCCGGTATCCGTGAAAGAGCCTCGCCCAGGTTGTTGTGCGCCATCCAACTGGCGGGATTGCGCGCCAACGTTTCCCGGTAGAGTGTCTCAGTATCCCGGTACATGGCGCTCTGCCGCCAGGTCAACAAGCCGAGAATCATCGGCAGCAAGGCGGGAAGGACGATGCGGCCTGCTTTCCGTGGCGAGATTTTCCGCACCGCCACTGTCAGGCCGGACGCCACGGGAACGATGATTCCCAAGCTTGCCAAATACTGGAAGTGATCGGCGACGTAGGAGTAACGAAAAGGGTAGACGTTCAAGAAGCCGAGTACCGGAAAAAGCGTTCCGGCAAAAATCAGAAAGGCCGCCAACGGGCCTCGGTGCCGGCGCGCCACCAGTCCGAGGCCAACTACCACCGCCAATACTCCGGTCACGAACAGATATTGCCACCATACACCGGGATCGATCGTCCAATGCGGGTACGTAAATATGAGGTTCGCCGGCCACGCCAGCTTACCCGCATAGAACCAGATCACGCGGCCCGCCAGCAAGACACGCTGGATCAAGGAAAGATCAAAGTCCACACCCTTGGCACCGATCAACGTCCTCTCCACCCACACTGTGAAGAGTCCCGCGCTTGCCCCCAGCGCAAGCCACGGAACCAACGGCAAGACGTCACGCCTCCAGTTAAGCCGGCCGCGCTGCCACCACAGCACAACCAACAGGGCTGCGGGCAGGGTCGCAGTCACCGTCTTACTCAGCAGTGCCAGCACAAACAGTCCCAGTGCGATGAAGTATTGGGACCTTCGGCGGGCCCCAGGGGCACCCCGGTCGAAGCGCAAATAGGCGAGGGCGGCTGCCAGGTAGAAGACCCCGGAGAGGGTGCTCTTCTGCTCCGAGATCCAAGCCACCGCCTCCACGCATACCGGGTGCAGGGCAAAGACAAAGCCCGCCAGCCAGGCGCCCGGCAGCCTCAGGCGACGCACAATCATCACCACCAGGCAGGCCGAAGCCGCGTGCAGTGCGACGTTGGTCAGGTGGTAATACAGCGTGGCGTCGCCCCAGATGCGATGCTCCAGCCAGAACGCGCTGTGCAGCAGCGGATAGTATTGCTGGAGGGCTCCCAGGTCGGACCAGATGCGCCATAGACCGTGCAGGGAGCGCAGGTCCGCCCGGGTCACGTGCATATTATCGTCCCAGAGCAGGCCGCCGCGGAGTGCCGGCAGGTGAGCGACGAGGGTAGCGCACAACATCAGCGCCCACGTTCCGGCGTCCCGCAGGCCGATAGCCGGAGAGTCCACCTTCGGCTGTGGAACTTTGTCCCGTGGCCCAAGCCCGATTCGCCGTCTGCCCCGACTCACACCCATGGCATCGGCTCCCGCGTTTTCATTTTCTCCTCATCCAGAGTACATCACGGGAATTCCGCACAGGACGGGAGCGGCGATTGGTTTCATCCGCAGCCGAGGGCGTCAGGGGTCTGAACAGGATGCCGGGCGCCGCCAGGGTGTGCTCAGCGGTTGATCTCTGTCTCACATGGAGTAAGTCACGTACCGGTGTTGACACGGGTTGCCGACCGCCACATGCATGCGCCGCCGTGCCGGTTCGGAAATCATTGATGCCACGGTGACCATTCGGCTGTCGTGGCGGCAGATGCTCGCCGGGTAACCGGAGTGGTCGCTGAGAAAACGCTTGATATCGTCCACCTCGATCGAGCCGTAGCGCGATTTGATCAGCGAGTCAATCCGATCCTGCCGTGGGAACGAATCCGCCAGGCTTTGCTTGAAATTCTCCGCGGTCGCGTACGGCGGGCTGAGAAAGTGGTTGGTATGGGCAAAATATCCGGCGCCCTGATCGCGGAGAATTTGTGGACCCTCGGTGGTGGCCTCCAGATCGGCGATGTTGCCCTGACCGTCGCAAAGGACGTAGTTCGCGTTCGACGCCAGCGGCATCTTGCGCATCACATCAATGGCCTGCTCCAGGCTGCTGCACTCCAGCATCATGCGCTCGGCCGGATAATGAGGCAGGCCGAACCGGTTGCGCGGGCCGCCGCCCAAGGCATTCTCGAAATGCGCCACGCCGGAACTGTTCATGCCGTGGTAGCCGAGCATGCCACCAAACGTCCACATGAGCACTTCCGGTTTCCCTTGGGGCTGCAGGTGCAGCACGTAGGACAGGGGGATCATCTCGGACCCCATGTCGCTGTTTTGGCCGGCGATGATCTGGCGGTCCGCGGCGCCGCGGCGCCCTATCACGTACGTCGTGCAGCCTTCGGCAGGCGCGTTGCGCATTTCGCCGCGAATGCTGCATGCCATCGCTTCTTCGAGTGTGACTCCGGCGCCTTCCGCCAGACCGCGAATTTCTTCCAGGAGGTGCGGGCAATAGCGATCGAAGATCGGCTGGAACTGCGCCGCGCGCCGCCTGAACTGCTCCCGCGACTGCCGGGCGGACAGCACCTCAACAAACGCCTTGATCTGGCGGACGGCCTGCTCGCCGTGTTGCCGCCCCAGTTCCCGATGAGTACCGCGCGCCCGGTATAGCGGATATTCAGCCGGTTCGCTCGAGGGGGCTGGGGCGGCGCCAAGCACTGCCGCGGTTCCGGCCAAGCCAAGCACTTGCCGGCGAGAAAGGTCTCGACGTTCCAAGGTCACCTCCCTGTCAACCTATTCTCTCAATTTCGCCACTACGACACCAGCCGGAAGGCCAGGATTGCGTGCCAGCGGCGGGGCCCGATGCCGGAAAAGGATCCGGGGGTATGGTTGAAGGCGCCGAACGCGGTAAGTAGTCGGAGACGATCTCCCAGGATGTCTTTACAACTCGCGGGACGAAGAAACTGGCGCTCCTTCGTTTCCGCCCGAGCCGCCCGTCGCGCCCGTCGCGACCGCCAAGCCGTCGTCTGAGTAAGCGACGGCGAGGTGGCCGTTTGCGCCGGCTGCGGCGGTGCGGGACGGGGCGTCCCGGGACTTGCGCCGGGCCACCGTTGGCGCCGAAGAAGCTCGGGCGCCACGGCCCGCTCCGGCGATCGTGGCGGTGGTTCCGGCATCCAGAAGCCGATCTCGAAGCCGCCATCGGAGGTTTCGTCGGCGCCGAATCCGCCGAAGGAGAGCCCGCCGATGGTGTTTTCCTGGCATCGTGAGAGAGTCTCCGTTGCGAACAGAGGGGCGAAAAACGGCGCCGGGAGATTAATCGATTTCGCAATTGGGAAAAAGCCACCAAAGCTCTTGCTACGGCACCGAGACCGTTCCCACTGCCTGCCAGCGCGAGTTCCGTATAAAAGCCCGCCGACACCTGGACCTGGATGGTCTTCGGCGCCTGGGTGGGATTTGCCGCGTTCCAAGCGCTCACGCTGGAGAAGGCGTCGTCCATATAGCTCCAATCGTAAGGCTGGGCGCTGGATTGGGAACTCGGATTGAGTGTGCTCCAGCCCATTCCGAACGCCAGCCCCGAGACCGCCGGGTTGGACAGTTGGCTGCTGTAAAGGCTGATGAAGTAAGCGTGCAGCTCCGTCCAGCTCGAGAGGTTGTGTCACACCCGGCGAGATGCCGTTGCCTCGCACACCGCTGGTGGCACGCAGGCCATCCATGCGGCTCTCGGAAGAATGAGGAGCGAATAGCGGATACTCAATGCCACCCTTCGCATGCAGCTTGCCGATTCCCCGCCAGGTCAGCAGCGGTGTGGAGCGCCCATCGATATGGAAGGCCCGCGGAATCGTCACGAGCACGCCCAACCAAATGACGATCCCGAGAAGTATCGCGAGAAGGGTGCCGCTTCCGCATCCGCACTGGTTGAGTATATCGCACGCCGGCATTCCGTTCCTGAAGCGGCGTTTGGGAAGCGTGCACGGCACTTCGGCGGGGCCGCCGGCCACTCGGACAAAACCCGGATGCCGCTCCCCTGGAGGGCCGTTCCGGGCCGCTCTCTCCGAGACCCGTAGCTTGCCTCGAATTGTAGCCGCGATGCGGTACATCGGGTCGTGGTAGACTCTTCAGGATGAAAATGACCAGCCTGTCCGCTTTTGCGGCGCACCGCCGGTGCGCCTGTCTGGCGCCGGTTGTGTACAGCCTGCTCCTGCTTTTGGGCCCGCCGGCGATTGCCCAGGAAGCCGTCCACAAAGACGTCCCCTACGTTCCCACGCCCCCCGAGGTGGTGGAGACCATGCTCAAGCTCGGCGGAGTCACGAAAGGCGACATCCTGTACGACCTCGGCTGCGGTGACGGCCGCATCGTGGTCATGGCCGCCCAGAGGTTCGGCATCGCCCGCGGCACCGGCATCGACATCGACCCCGACCGAATCAAAGAAGCCCAGGAGAATGCACGGCAGGCCGGCGTCACCGACCGCGTGCGGTTCCTGGAGAAGAACCTGTTCGATGCCGACGTTCACGATGCCACCGTCGTGACGCTCTACCTTCTGCCGGAAGTCAACCTCAAGCTGCGCCCCAAGCTACTCAAGGACCTGAAAGTGGGTTCCCGCATAGTCTCCCACCAGTTTGACATGGGGGAGTGGCAGCCCGACAAGAAGGTGAATATAGACTGGCGCGTCGTATACCTCTGGACCATCACCGAGAAAGCCAAGAAGGAATTCGGCGAAAAGTAGAGCCCGGGGCATCGTGCCACACCGGTGCGGGCCCGCCCGCTTGCCGGTGCGAACCGGACTCAGGACGGGAACGGTCTTGTTCGGGTCGAGCCGGAAGGGTCTACTCCGAGGTGTGGCGGCTCCGGGGCGGAGCGCACGAGCGCTGTAAGGCCGCTTCTCGCCCTCGAATCAGACTTCACCGCCGATTGCCAGGCAACGGGAACTCGATTCGGCCCAGGGTGGCCGGATTTGATGGCGTGCGTTTGCGGGCGACATGACCGTTACCACGAACCGAGGCTACTGCCCGGTTAGCTGGTACGCTTCAGAGGTTGCACGCGCTGCCGCCCTTTCGGAATGACGCGGAGGCAGAGGCTTATCTTCGGACGTATTTCGGAGAAGCGGGGTGAATACTGGCTCGCGCGGTTTTATCTCATGCGTCAAATCGCTCCCATGGCCTACGCTATAGTCTTCATGCGGTTGGGCTCTGGAGGCAATGCGATTGAACCAAATACGAAGGCGCCGGGTTTCCGAGACTTCCATAACCGCATCTGGGCGGGCGGAGTCAATCTGGCCAACGACGAAAGGAAGCTGGAGTACGGGAAGGTTCATATGAACCGGCTCTTGCAGAACCTGCGCACGGCGCGATTTCGGGAGGCATTGTGAATCGTCTCCATGGGCATGTAAGTCAGAACTCAGAGTTCTGACGTCTTACCATGCATCTTATGCGCCCCCAAATTCCATGCGCGGACTGACCAGGAGATTGCATCTCGAACTTTGACCTGCATTCTTGAAGCCGTGTCCCGGGCAATTTTGGGGTCCGGCCCGGGTAGGGGCGCGGTAAGGCGCTACGGCTTGCGCAACTCTGTTTCGCGCTGCCTGTCGGCGGCGGCGCCGCGGAAATCGCCTACGGCTTCTCTGGCGCGGGCGCGATTCAGGTATGCCTGGGCGAAACGAGGATTGTTTTTGATGGCCGCGTCGTAGTCGGCCAGGGCCATACGATATTGCTTGCGGCGGAAATAGACGCCACCGCGCCCGTTCAAGGCAAACGCCAGGTTTGGCTGCAATTCCAACGCCCGCTGGAAATCCATCAATGCCTCCCGGTCCCCGTGAAGACGAACCCGGCAGACGCCGCGTGCAGCATAGGCGAGGGCCATATCCGGGGCGAGACGAAGGGCCTCCGAATAATTCCGGATGGCTACCTCATTGTCCTCCAGGTTTTGGTGGGCCACCCCGAGGTTGTAGTAGGCCGGGGCGAAATTGGGACGGAGTGCGACGGCTTTCGTAAAGGATTGGATGGCGCCGGGATAGTCCCTGTCCTTCAATTGCTGATGGCCGCGCTGCATGGCCGTTTCAAACGGCGTTGGATTAGTGCCGGTCTTGCTCACCGGCGGCGGGGGTGGTAGTTCCACTTCTTCCATTGGTTGGGGTCGCTCGACAGGCTTCGCAGCTATGGGCGGGGGAGTCACTTTCGGCGGAACTCCCGCGGTCTTGACTGGATTGGCATGGTTAGGACCCGGCTTTGGCGGGGCATGCGAGGGCGGGGCAACCGGGCGTGGGGCCACTGGTTCGCGATTGGGGGCCGGAGTTGCGGGTGCGGGCCTGACGGCGGCCACCGGGTTGGGCGGCGGCGCAGTGCGACTCCACGGCTTCCAGACGGCCAGAGCAACGCCCAAACCCAGCACCGTGACCCCGGCAGCCAGCACAGCCGACCGGGAACGCCTGGCGAGCCTGGCAGGTTCGGGAACGGGTATCAAGGGCTGGGTGGGCCGAGCCACGATCACGGGCGCCGGGGCAAGCGTGGCTGTGGGCGCGCCGGAGAAGGCCTGTGCGAGCGCACCCACGAACTCGCAACAATTGGTGAAACGTTCGGAAGGTCTCTTGGCAAGGGCCTTCGCCAGAACGGCGTCCACCCCTCGGGGAAGGGCGGCATTTCTCGTGCATGGCGGCGGCGGCATCTCGTTGACGATCTTGTAGGCCAGGGTGGCTATGGCATGAGGACCGAAAAGCGTACTGCCGGTCATCATCTGGTACGCCACCACGGCGAGGGCGAATTGATCCGCCCGCCCGTCCACCGTCTCGCCGCGGATTTGTTCAGGCGCCATGTACTCGACGGTTCCCATGACCATGCCGGTGGGCGTAGAGGTACGTGTATCTGTGATCCGCGCGATGCCGAAATCCATGATCTTGGCAGTTCCGGCGGCGTCGATCATGACGTTGGCGGGTTTGATGTCGCGATGGATCACGCCGCGGGCGTGAGTATAGTCGAGCGCATCCGCCATCTGGCGCAGCACCTCGAGGATGATTGCCGCCTCGGGCAGCGGATTGGCCTTGAGCCGCGCCGACAGGCTGTCGCCTTCGACGTACTCCATCACCACATAGGCCCGTCCGCCTTCTTCGAAAACGTCATAGACGGCGACAATGTTGGGATGTTTGAGCACGGCAGCGGCGCGGGCATCGCGCAGCAAACGGCTGCGCAAAAACTCGCGTTCTTGGGGATCGTCCACGCCGAGGTCTACGGTCTTGACGGCTACCTGGCGGTTCAGCACCGGGTCGGAGGCGAGGTAAACCACACCCATGGCGCCTCGTCCCAGTTGGCCCACCACCGTGTATCTGCCAAACGTCTGGCTCATGGTCTTTCCGATTCGATTATGCCTGTCGGCCTCAGCAGGAGTTCCCGTATGATACCGCACCCGGGACCTAAGGATACTCCGGGTGGAAAAAAGTTCGACCCGAGGCAAATGGCTGTATACTCGTTTGGGGAATCGGGATCTTTCAAGAGGGGCCAGGGGTTCAGCGTCAAGTTGGCCGAACGCCCAAATTGACGCCTCCTGGACGGCCAGGAGTTCACAAATGAGACCTGCGAGCACTTGCGCTTTACTATTCGTGCTTTCCGTTTTCTGTTCAGTCCCTGTGAAGGCACAAGTGGCCACCGGCACGATCGATATCACGGTGGCTGACAACACCGGGGCCATGGTGCCCCGAGCTGCCATCAAGGTTACCAATAACGGCACCGGCCTGGCACGGGCGGGAACCGCGAATGAGCGCGGTGAATTGAGCATTGCATACCTTTCCGTCGGCCAGTACTCGATCAGCGTGGAAGCCGCCGGATTCAAGACAACCACCATCGACCAGGTGGTGCTTCAGGTCGACCAGACTGCGGCAATCCATGTGACGTTGCAGCTAGGGGAGGTCCGCGAGACGATCGAAGTCAAAGAAGTGGCTGCGTCGCTGGAGGCCGAAACATCGTCGCTGGGCCAGGTGATCGAGAACAGGAAGATCCTGGAAATGCCACTGAACGGCCGGGAGCCCTTCGCACTAGGTCTCCTCGCCGGCAACACGACACCCATGTTCGGCATGGCATCGAATCTCCCCTTCATCGCGGGTGGGGGCCGCTTCTCCGCGAACGAGGTCACGCTGGACGGAGTCGATGACAATACAGTGTCCAACGCAGGCAATATCGGACGGAACGGCATCGCGGTTATGCCCTCGGTGGACGCGGTGCAGGAATTCAAAGTCAAGACCAGCACCTTTTCGGCGGAATTCGGCCACGCGGCGGGCGCGGTGGTCAATGCCACGATCAAGAGCGGAACCAACCAACTCCACGGCACGGCATTCGAGTTCCTGCGCAATGACAACCTGGATGCAAACAATTTCTTCACCAATGCGGCGGGGTCGCCAAAACCGCCTTTTCATCAGAACCAGTTCGGCGGCGTCCTGGGCGGACCGATCGTTCACAACCGGACTTTCTACTTCGCGGATTACCAGGGTACCCGGCAGGCCTACGCGGGAGGCAGTTCGATCGCCAACATACCTCCGGCCGCTTTCCGCACGGGCGACTTTTCCAAAGCGGGTGTGGTCATTTACGACCCCGCCTCGCGCCGGATCGGTTCAACCGGGCTGGTCATCGCAAATCCCCTACCCGGCAACATCATTCCGTCGAGTGAAATGAATCCCAGTTCGGTAGCCGTCGAAGGACTTATTCCGCTGCCTGATTTTGGAGCGCCCGGCGCGCTCTCGCGGAACTACTTCTATGCGCCCGCGCATTCCGTAAACACCGACCAGGGCGATATCCGCGTAGACCAAGTCGTCTCGGCCAAGGACAATGTGTACGCCCGATTCTCCATCTCCGACACTTTCACCCCGGGGGTGGGCAGCTTCCCGGGGTTCGTCGGAGGCGGTTCAGATTCCATCAACAACAGTGAACAGGCGGTCATATCCTATATCCACATCTTTACTCCGACGCTGGTCAACGAAGCCCGGTTCGGCTTTATCCGCCACAACGGCAGTTCTTTCGGAAACACGGGAGCGGGGCGCGCCTTTGCCGCACAGCACAATCTGGCGGAACTGCCGTCGCCGGAGCCTGGCTTCCCGGGCCTATCCTTCATTTATGCCGGAACCGTGTCGGGCTCGGCGGAATTCAGCGGATGGGGAGGCGGCGATCCCAATCTGAACGTCGAAAACCGGTTTCAGTGGGCCGAGAATCTGAGCTGGACCCACGGCCGGCACACGGTGAAGACGGGCGCCGACCTTCGCCGCGATCGTTTCGACACCTTGAGAGGCAGTGTTGGAAGTTATGTTTTCGCTTCAACCTTCACTTCGAGCTCGGATGCGCCCGGGTCGGGATTGCCTTACGCCGATTTCCTGTACGGATACCCTACCAGCGAGGCATCGAACGTGACCGCCATGCTGGATTGGGGCCGCCAGCGCTCGATTTACGCTGGCGGCTTCGTCCAGGACGACTGGAAAGTCACCAGCAGACTCACCTTGAATCTCGGCCTCCGCTACGAGTTGTTCACGCAGCCAGTCGACGCCCGCAATCTAGGCAGCCTCTTCAACATCCAGACCGGACAATTCGCGCTGCCGGGCAAAGACGGTTACAGCCGCGCGATTGTGAACGGCGACCACAATAACTTCGGCCCGCGCGCGGGCTTTGCGTGGCAGGTTGCGAAGAAGTTGGTGCTGCGCGGCGGATATGGACTGTTCTACGGGGAGCGCGACCAGAATCAGCAGGTCACGCAATTTTCCGGGAACTATCCGAATGTGTACGCGGTTGCGTACCCGACGATCACGGCGACGAACACCGTGAACCCACCATATACGATCAACACGCCTGTTCCGATCGTGGCCACCAGTGCATCGCTGGCGGGGTTCTCGCCCAGCTTACCCTTTGTCGGGACCCTCCGTTCGCAGGGGTTTGACCAGGCCGCCGATCCTATGGTGCACCAGTTTAACTTCAATATCGAATATCAGCTCACCGACTCGTGGTTGCTGGCGACGTCCTACAGCGGATTGCTCGGCCGCGACCTCTCGAGCATGTTCATCAACGAAAATCAGCTTCCGTTCTCGGCGGCGCTGTCGGGAAAAAACACGCAGGCCAACCGGCCGTTTGCGAACATCAACGGGACGGTGATCCCGACTTTTTCGACCGGGCGCAACAACTACAATTCATTCAATGTCCGCATCGACAAGCGCTTTTCGAAGGGCCTGACGCTGCTGGCGAACTATACGATTCAGAAGAACATGGAAGCCGAAGGCTCGGGACCGGATTCTTACACGCAAAACGGGACCAGCATCGCCATGGACACGTATAACCTCTCGCGGGAAAAAAGCGTAGCGCCGATCGACGTACCGCAGATCTTCTCCACGAGCGCCGGTTACGCGCTGCCATTCGGACTGGGACGGGCCTGGCTTTCCCATGGTCTCGCCGGAAAACTGATCGGCGGCTGGGACTTGAACGGCATTATGACAATGCGGGGAGGCTTTCCCACGAACATTCGTACGAACGTGATTCCTCCCATTTTCAATACCTTCAACGTACCGGACGCGGTGGCGGGCCAGCCCCTGGTGTTGAGCAATCACAGCGTCGACGGCTATTTCAATCCCGCCGCCTGGACCGTGCCGGGCACGACCCCGAGCGTGACCGGCGCTCCCATTCAACTATTCGGAACGGCCGCGCAGCGGGCGGCGCGCGGGCCCGGCTCGGTGAATCTGGACGCGTCCCTCTTCAAGAACTTCCGCTTCACCGAACGGCATTATCTGCAATTTCGAGCAGAGTTCTTCAACGCCACCAACACACCGACATTCTTCCTGCCGGCCGCCAGCGACCCCGAGCTCACCTGCGAAGGGCCGGCGGGACGTCCGTGTAACGCCGGGAATCCAAGTTTTGGAAAACTATCGGACGGAACCGCTACCGGGCGGCAGATTCAGTTCGGCTTGAAGTACTATTTTTAGCGAAAGGCATCGGCTGCCATGACAAGAATCAAACTGGCCTGCGCGGGCATGGTGTCCGCCGCATTTGTATTGACGCTATGTGTGGAGGCCCAAGAGAAGCCTTTACCGGATCCCGTGTACCCTTTTGGTGCGGTGTATTTCCGCAAATCGAACCCGCCGGAACAGGATTGGGAACGCGACCACAAGACCGCCGCTCAAATGGGCGTCAACATCTTCCGTCACTGGTTCATGTGGGCCTCCATCGAGAACTCGCCGGGCAGGTATGACTGGCGCGACTATGACCGCATGGTGGAGCTCGAAGGTCAAAACCACATCAAGGTGGTCATTGCCGAAATCATCAACGGCGCGCCCGAGTGGATGTGGGACCGATGCCCCCAGGCACGTCACATTGCGAGCGACGGTTCCGAGAGCTATCCCGCCGTTGGTGGGAGCAGCGCCACCAGCAGTGCGCCTCTTTGTCTGGATAATGAAGATGTCCGCGGCCAGGCCGAAAAGTTCCTGACCGCGCTGGTCGAGCGCTATCGCGACAGTCCCGCCACGTTGGGCTACGATGTGTGGAACGAGGGGGGAGTGCAAGAATGCTATTGCCCAGCCACCCAAGCCAAGTTCCGCGAGTGGCTGAAAGCAAAATACGGCACGATCGAGGCGCTCGGCCGCGCCTGGCACCGTTACAGCTTCGGCGACTGGGAATCGGTACACCCGCCACGCGGCACGGGCGGCTACCCCGATTCGCTCGACTGGCTGGCGTTCCGCCGGGACGACGCCATTCGTCTCCTGCGCTGGCGCACGGAGCTGATTCGCCGGCTCGACAAGCGAAACAAGATCACCGCGCACGGCACGGGCCTCCTCACCGAGATTGAGTGGCGGACGGTAGCCGACGTGGATTCGTATGGCTACACGTGGGTGGCCTCGCGCCATGGCAACGATCCCTGGATGCAGTTTCAGGCAGTGGACCTGGTGCGCGGCGCCTCGCGCGGCAAGCCCTTCTGGCACGCGGAAGCGACGGGTGGACCCCTGTGGATGCAGCCGCAGGTCATGAACCGGCCCCTCGAAGATGGCCGCAGCTCGGACGACAAGGATGTCCGGGTGTGGAGCCTGATCGACATGGCGGCCGGCGCCACCGGCATCCTCTTCACGCGCTGGCGCCCGCTGCTCGACGGTCCGTTGTTCGGAGCGTTCGGTCCCATGGGGATGGACGGGTCGGTCACGCCGCGAGCGGAGATGGCCAGCCAGTTGGCACGCTGGACCAACTCGCACGCGGACATTTGGAAGTCACGGCCGGTCAAGGGCGACGTGGGTATCGTGTTCGTGCAGGAGTCCGACGATTTCAACTCCATCCAGAGCAGCAGTTCGGCTGGCGGCGGAGCCGGCGCCGGCCGTGGCGGCCGCGGAGGAACGGCGGCTGGCGGAGGAACGGCGGCTGGCGCCTACTCCCAATCCGTACAGGGGGCCTACCAGGCTTTCTTCGACTCGAATATCCAGGCCGATTTCGTGAGTATCGACGACATTGGGGAATACCCGATGATCTATCTCGCGTACCCAGAGATGCTCAAGAAATCTACTGCCGACAAGCTCCGCGACTATGTCGCGAAGGGCGGCAAGTTAGTCAGTGAAGGCTGCCCCGGGTATTTCGGCGACGGTGGCACGGCCGGCACCGTCCAGCCGAATCTCGGTCTGGACCAGTTATTCGGAGCCCGCGAGACTTATGTCCAGTTCACTCCGGACCTGCTGGGCAAGCTCACACTGACTGTGAAGGGTAAGGAGATCGGCGGCCAGTACTTTTTGCAGGAGTATAAGCCGGCGGGGGGCCAGGCCGCGGGCCAGTACGCCAATGGCCACATCGCCGCTATCGAAAACACCTCCGGCGCCGGAAAGACGCTGCTGATCGGCACATTCCCCGGCGGGGCCTACTTCCGGAGTCACACGCCTGCAGCGCGCGAGTTCTTCGCCGGTCTTCTCGCCTGGGCGGGCGTCCACCAGCAGGTACAGTCCAGCGACCCGGAAGTGAAAGCCCGGCTTCATAAGGGAGCGGGCGGCACCTACCTCTGGGTTGTCAATCCCACGCGCACCTCACGGACCGTAAGGATCTCACTGCCTTCCACGTTTCAACGGGCAGCAGAACTCTGGCAGGAATCCGGCCGCCCGACGGTTAGCGGGAACACGCTAACCACTACCGTTGGGGACCGAAACGCTGCGGTGATTCGGCTGGAATAGCCGGGGCGCCGGCCATTTCTGGAAGCATGTTCTGGCGGCACGGTGGATTGCTGGGTGGCCGCGGTCAGCCGGCGGAAGGCAGTTTGAAATACTTCTCGTACCACCGAATGGAGCGGTCGATCCAGTCCACCACGTGCTTGGGCTCGCTGACGCCATGGCCTTCGCGCGGATAACGCACCATCACGGCATCCACACCTACATCCCGCAGAGCGATGTAGTATTGCTCGTCTTCGGCAATGGGGACGTCGTTGTCGTTTTCTCCGTGCACCAGCATGGTGGGAGTCCTGGCGTTTGCCACGTGCTTCAGCGCGGAGCGCTCCCACAACACATCCATCAGGTTGCCCTGGTGGGGGAAGGCGCCCCATTCCATCTGCTCGTATTGGTTGTAATAGGTCATGTAGTTGTAGCTGATCAGGTTGCTGATACCGGCCGTGGGGATAGCCGCCTTGAAGATGTTCGTCTGGGTGATCAGCCAGTCGCTCAATTGGCCGCCGTAGCTGGTACCTTCCAGGCCCAGGCGGTCGCGGTCGATCCATAGATTGCGCCTCAAGGCCGCGCTCACGCCGTAGAGCACGTCCTGCGCCTCGTTGCCGTTCTGGTCGGCGAAGATGGCATCGGTGAAGGCCTGCCCGTAGCCAGTGGAGCCACGGTAGTTCACCATCAGACTTGCCCAACCGCGCGACGCGTAGACCTGCGCCTTGAAATTGAACTGCGGCCCCTGCTGTCCGTGCGGCCCGCCGTGAATCTGGACGACGAGGGGATACTTGCGGTCTGCTTGAAAATCAGCCGGATAAGTCAGGAAGGCTTCGATGGTCCACTTGTTGTCGTTGCTGATGAAGGTGAACGATTCCACTGGTTCGGCGCGTTTGCCGGCCAGGGCCTCGCGGTTCAGGTCGGTGAGCTTCCGCGGCGGCGCGTCTCCGGTTTTCAGATAGAGCTGCGGAAGATCGCCCACGGTCGAGAAGGCATACGCGATCTGATTGCCGCGCTCGGACCACGCTCCCACGCTGCCGGCTTCTGCCACCACCAGCGATGGCTTACCTCCATCCGGAGAGACGCGATAGAGCCGGACGCTGCCGCGCTCGAGCACGGTGAAGAGCAGCGAGCCCCCGTCGCTCGACCAGCCCGGCTCGCCTTGGCGATTGTCAATGGCCGCGCCGAGTTCACGGCGATTTTTTCCATCGGCGCCGATCAGCCAGACGTGGGTATCCTCCATAGTGGTTTCGAGGTCGGTGAGCCCGCGCTTGGTGGCCTCGTAGGCGATGGTCTTGCCATCGGGCGACCAGTGCGGGCGATACTCGGCGCTCTCGGTGGAGGTCAGGCGGCGGATTGTGCCGTCGGCGGCGTTCAGGGAGAACAGGTCATAGTTGAAGAACTGGTCCTCATTCTGCTCGCGATTGGAGACGAAGGCGATCTCGCTGCCGTCGAGCGACCAGTCGAGGGAGTGCTCGTAGTGCGTGCCGGAGGTGATTTGCCGTGATTTGCCGGTATCGACGTCGAGCACGAAGATGTGCAGGCGCTTGTTGTCATTGAAGTGCGAATTCCCCTCGCCGGCCGTGGGCTTGTAGAGATAGCGGGTGATCACGATCGGGTCGCCGGTGGCTTCCCCGGTCTCGGGTCCGGGCACCGCGGAGACGTAGGCGATCTGCTTGCTATCAGGCGACCATGCCACCGTTTTGCCGGTAGTGGGCAGCGGGCTGTTGGTGCTCTCCATGGGGGTGAGGAACCGCTTGCCGCTGCCATCGGGACGAGCGACGATGAGGCCGCGCTGTCCGCCGTCCCGGCCGGAGTAAGCGATCCACTTTCCGTCGGGCGACCATTCCGGATTGCCTGAAGGATCGTCGCCGGCGCTGAGGCAGATCGACTTGCCGTCGGAGAGAGTCATGATCCAAAGCTGGCCGATCGGGTCGCGTGGGGCATCGTTGCGCGTAACGGTGTAGGCCAGCCGCGATCCATCGGGCGAGAACTGCACGATGCCGACCGACCGCAACTTCAGAAAGTCGGCGGATTGGAAGCCGGCGGGATGGGCAGCGGTCGAGCAGGCCAAGATCAGTAAAGAGATTCGGGACATAGTGAGGCAGAGTATATCGCAACCTCCGCGGCTTTGGACAGGAGGAGCCCTCTGGCTATTACGGGACCGATGTGCGGGAGGCAGCCGCCGGTTTGGACCAACGTCATTGAAGCTAACGACCGGTCCTGGCGAAGAGACACTCTGCCATACGAAGAAGGACCTGCGCGTGGGCGTTGTCGTGCGGGACCTCGAGGTTACCCCTGTTCAGAAGGCTGGCGGAGCCGATCAGTCGGTCGCGAAGGCGCCGTAGTGTGGAAGTCCCCGGAGTTGCCGACTTGCCCAACGCGCAATTGCGACGTAATCAGGCTCGTACACTGAAGGAGTGCGGTGCGGCGCCGCTACGCGGGCGGCTGCGGAGCGGGTGACCCCGACGCGACACGGACCGTTCCGGGGAGTGTGAAACCCAGTAGCCACGGCAGGTCGATCCTGCCACCGCACGAGGCTGGTGGAAAAGCATGGCGTCCGGTTCACTGTCGTCACCCAAGGGCTCGAGCCATGGTCGCCGGAGGAGTCGGTCGTGCCGTCGTCTTTCCGGACTCGGACTTTGAGGTACCCGGCGCCAACTACCAACTGCTCAGCGTCGATTGGAACAGACCGTTCGTGTCCCAGCCGTCTTCCTTCACCTCGAATTTGGCGAACATCCGATCCCACTTCTCGTTCTCGCGGCACTTGCGGCAATAACCACACCGGCATCGTTCATAGTTTGGCCGTCGAGGCAGCGGTGCCGTCATGTCCGGAACCGCAGGCGAGGTTGACCGTTTGTTCATGGCTTAGCACCTCGTAAGGGAGTTGTTGTGCCACAGGCGTTCCGCGTTTCCACTACGGTTCTCCACCTGAAGGCTCGGGAAGACGGTCAGGCAGAGTAGATTCCGCGTTCCCGCGCCGGGTTTCAATTCAGGCCCGCAACAGACAAGCCCGAGATCTGGAGCGATTATGTGGCACTGGCAACGTAGTTGAAAGTCCCGTAGGTACTACTGACGGTACTAAGTTCACAAACGTAGCGGGTTGACGGACTATGTTTGCACTCGTGGGACATGGTCGCATTACGACCCTTGGGGCGTGGCCCCACCCCAATCCCCAATCAAACGCGAACGAACCAACCGCGGCGGTACAACGCCCAAGCGAACAGAAACATCACCAGCACGTAAGTGATGGCGTAGAGCAGGGACGCGTTGTAGGGCGAGGCCAGGCGGGCGAAGAGATGATCGTAGAGCCACTCGCGGAGCACAACTTTTCCCCCTGCGCCGGTCCAACGGACCCAGCTGAGAGCCTGGTCCAGGAATTCGCTCGCCAGGTAAATGACGATCGCGTTCATCCCCATGACGACCAGGGGCCTGGCCACGCGGCGCCAGCCCAGACCATCCACCAGCCACAGGAAACCGGCGAAGAAGACGAAATCCAGACCGGCCATGAAGAGAGTGAAGGAATCGGTCCAGAGCTTCTTGTTGATGGGCAGCCAGGTGTTGCAGATCAGTCCGGCGGCGAGCAGGATAACGCCCAGGCCAAGCAGGCGCAGGCAGCGCTCCCCGAGACTGCGCCGCAGGCCCACGATGTGGCCGGCAAGCAATCCGAGCAGGCAGGTAGCGATTGCCGGCAGCGTGCTGACGATGCCCTCCGGGTCCCAGGTCCTGGTTTGCAGATAATTGTGGGAGCCAAGAACGATGCGATCGATGTAATGCGCGAAGTTGCCCTCCACGTCCAGGCGCCCGGAGCCGTAGCCGGGAACCGGAGCGAACGCCATGAGCAGCCAGTAAACGGCCATCAGGGACATCGTCCAGACGATCTGTCCCCGCAGCCTGGTGGTGAGGTAAATCGCGGCCGCCGCCAGGTAACAGATGGCGATGCGCTGTAGCACGCCGAGAATCCGCTGGGTAGAGAGGTCGAACGCCGGGTACACGTAGACCAGCACGCCGAGCGCGAAAAGAATGCCGGCACGGCGGGCAGCCTGACGGAAGAGGCCGGAACGGGAATCGCCGCGAGCGAGGCGACGGCCCAACGACAGGGTGATGGCGACTCCGACGATCCAAAGGAACGATGGAAACACCACGTCGGTGGGCGTCCAACCGTGCCACTCGGCGTGGCGCAGCGGCCAATAGGTATGGGCACCATCGCCCGGAGTGTTGACCAGAATCATCAACGCCATGGTGGCGCCGCGGAAGGCGTCGAGCGAGACCAGCCTCGCCGCCCGATCCGCCGTACTGGCCTGCGCCACGCTTGTGACCGCTCGGACGCCCACGAAGGATTGTGACATCAACGTGATCTTACCTCTTTTGCCGCTGATCTCACGCAGGATCTCGGGGAAGAGAAGTCAAATTCTTTTGCATATCTTTCTATGATGCCTTTTTCGTCCGAATCAGGAGGAATACCAGCGCCGTTGCCACCAGCGGCACCAGGCTGGCTCCCACCAGGATGGGCGCGAAAGAGTACTTGTCCGATACCCGGCCGATCAGGAAGGTGGAGATAATGGTACCGATTCCGGCGCCCGTGCCGCTCATCCCGCTTACCGAGGCCACCGAACCGCTGGGGTACAAATCCGAAGGCAATGCCAGCGCCATGGTGGACCATGCCGAATAACAAAATGTGGCGACGGCGAACAGCGAGACAATCGCGGCCAACGAGGACACGCCGATGGCCGGAATGAGCAGCGTCATTCCGAAGCCGCAGACCAGGATCACGAATTTCCGGGCCTTCAACACCTGCCAACCGCGCCGGATCAGGTAGCTGGATAGCCCACCTCCGAAAAAATTGCCGAGATCGGCTGCCAGAAAGGGAACCCAGAAGCCCAGCGCCGTGTTCTCCAGCGTGAATCCCTTGGACACCAGGTAAATGGCGAACCAGTCCGTAATAAAGAACCAGACCGGGTCGGTCAGCGACTTGCCCAGCACAATGCCCCAGGTCTCCCGCAGGCCGATCAGTTGGGACCAGGAAGCCGGCCGCGCTCCCTCGTCAGACAAGGCGCGCACCTCGGCGCTCTTCTCGGCGGCGCGAGCCCCTAGAATCATGGCGCGTTCTTCGGGCCCCAGGTTCGGATGCGTTTCCGGAGGTTGGTAGAACGCCTTCCACGCCAGCGCCCAGATCAAACCCAACACAGCCGTGCCAATAAAGACCGGCCGCCAGCTTCCGAAGGTACGATAGATCCAAAACACCAGGAATGGGGCTGCCGCCCCGCCCACCGAAGATCCGCTATCGAAGAGCGCCACGGCCCATCCTCGCTCCGCCTTGGGGAACCATTCGGACACGGTTTTGGCGGCGCCCGGCCAGTTGGCCGCTTCCCCGGAGCCCAGCAAGAACCGGAAGCACATGAAACTCTTAAGTCCCACCGCCGCCGAGGTGGCGGCCGCCGCCAGCGAATACCAACTCACCGTCAAAAGCAGTCCGCGCCGGGTCCCGAGCCAGTCGAGCACTCGTCCCGAGACCGCCTGCATCAGCGCGTAGGCGACGCGGAAAGCGATGACAATCAGGGCCCAGTCCGAGTTGTTCCACGAGAACCGGGTCTTGAGGTTCGGAGCGAGCACGCTCAGGGTTTGACGGTCAATATAATTGATGACGGTGGAGGCGAACAGCAGACCGCCGATCCACCAGCGCAGGTTCGGAATGGTGCGTCTTTGGGACAGGGTCGCACTGCGCAATAAAGCGTTCCTCCCAGCTATCGTTCTTCGATGATGGCGAGATCCCAGGGCGCCAGTGTCATTTGTTGGAATGGGTCCACGGACTTCCCGCTCAGCAGATCGGAGCCCGCCGCATACGCATACGCGAACTTCTGATCGGACGCCGAGTAGTTGAAGTAGTAGTGGATCATCTTGCCGCTGCTGCCCGTACCGTGCTTCACCCGTATCTTCTCCGGCAATTGCTGGTCCGGTCCCGCCAGGCCGGCCTCCTTCAACACGTCAGCCAGTACCTTGGCCTGCAGCGTATCGGAAAGAACGGTACCCTCAAACGTAACCGAACCTCTCCCGAAGTTGTTCCGCGTAATGGCCGGATAGCGCCCGAAGAACGGATGGTCATAATAGGCGATGGCCTTCGCCGTGTCCGGCACAATCATCTCCACCCAATCCGAGACCCGGTTCGCGGCGCCTGCCTGGTAGGGGTCGCCCTTCAATGCCAGCGGCCCTTGGAGGCTCGAGAACTCCTGGTAGTGGAAGCCTGCGGCCTCGCGCAGCGGTCCCGGCGCCATGGTGGAGCGCACCGTGTCGTACTCGTCGGTGAATCCGCTTTTGAATGTCAGCAGCAGGTGTCCGCCATTCCGGGCGTACTCCGAGAGCTTTTGGAGGGTGGCGTCTGACGCTACGTACAGCGGCGGCACCAACACCACCTTGTATCGCGACAGATTCGCGGATTCCGGTGTCACGAAATCGACGCCCACGTTCAAAAGATAGAGCGCCTTGTGGAACTGGCGAACCAGCGTCATGTAATCCGTCGTGTCCGCAAACGGCATGAACCGGATGCCGTGATACGAGTCGATACTGTAGAAGATGGCGACGTCGTTCTTTTTCTGCAGATTTACCAACCGCGGGCCGACCTTTTGCAGTTCATGCGCCACCCGCGAAGCCTCGTCGTAGACGCGGTTCGGCTCCAGGTCGTGCGAGAGCAGACCCTTCCAATACGTCTCCTGGCCGTAGTGCAGCGAATGCCAGTGCCAATACTCAACCATGTTCGCGCCATCCGCGAGGTGCCCGTATACGTTCATGCGCAGTTGGCCGTCGTAGGGCGGAAACTGGCCCTTCGAATCCCAGCCGATAGTCTGCGCATTGGTCTCCGTCACCAGGAAATTAGAGCCCTTCAAGGAACGCGCCACATCGTCGGTCAACGTCGCGGAGGCGAAGTCCAGATTGTCCTGAACCTGGTAATAGGGATTCGTCGCGACGATATCGAGGCTCCGCGCGATGGCCCACTGGTCAATGTCCGAGTGGAGCCCGCCGCTGAAATCCTGGGTAATGAACTGGCCCGGGCGCTTGTACTCACTCACCAGCTTTGCCTGCCAGGCGAGGAACTCCGTCACGCGCGCCTGTTGGAACCGTTCCCATTCGAGCTTATAGCCAGGATTGAGGATGCCGTCACGCGGAGGGAGCTCATCCCAATCGTTCACCAGTTGCCCCCAGTAGACGAATCCCCACACCTTGTTCAACTGCTGTATGGAGCCGAATTTCCGCTTCAGGTAATCGACAAAGTTCGCTTGCACCAGCGGGCCCGCCGCGCCGTAATTCGACGTCTCATTGTCGATCTGGTAACCGATGACGGCCGGATGATCCTTAAAGTGGTCGAGAATCTCCCGGATCACACGCTCGCAGTAGTAGCGGTACACCGGATGCATAATATCCATGTTCTGCCGGATGCCGTAGGCCGCCTTCTTCCCGTCCAGACGCGTGACCAAGATCTCCGGGTGCTTGCGGTAGAGCCATGGCGGAATGGAGTATGTCGGCGTTCCGAGAATCGCCTTGATTCCCGCCTTATGCATGCGGTCCAGCACGCGTTCCATCCACGAGAATTCGAACTGGCCCTCGCGTGGCTCCCAACTGGTCCACGTGGATTCACCCACGCGCACCACGCTGAGTCCCGCCTTCCGCATCAGTTCGACATCCTTGTCCAGCCGTTCATACGGCATGTACTCGTGATAGTACGACGCGCCGTAGAGGACGGTGGGCATTTTGGGAGGCTGCGCGGCGAGCGCGGCGACACACAGGAAAAACAGCGCTGTTTGTCTCATCTCAGCCCATATTATATTTGACTGTGGCGTGACCGGACGGCTCTCAATCATGCGCTCAGCCGGCGTCGGACCGGGAGGAATGCCCCAGCGGCCCGTCTTACACCTACGACCACGCCATCCGGGAGGACCTGATGCAGGCACCGGCCGTGAGGCGGTACAGTAATAGGGAAACCGCATTCAGAAGAAGGAGGAAGTCTTTATGCGGACTTTCGCAACCGGCGTCGGAATAGCGATCGCATCAGTACCCGCGCTGTTCTTGGCCGCCGGGACCGCGCTCGTTCCACAGATCGACGGCGAGTTCTGGCAGGTGGCAGGTGATCCCGATCTCGGCAAGTACACGACGCCAAAACAGCAGCCCGTCGATTTCGGCATCTGGCAAGCCGCGGATGGGACGTGGCAACTCTGGTCGTGTATCCGCGCCACGGCCTATCCCGGAAAAACCCGGCTGTTTTACCGCTGGCAAGGCGCACAACTTACCAGCAAGGACTGGCAGCCGATGGGCATTGCCATGGAGGCCGATCCGAACTTCGGCGAAACCGAAGGCGGACTTCAGGCCCCTTATGTCATGAAGCAGGGCGCCGAGTATCTGATGTTCTATGGCGACTGGGAACACATCTGCCTGGCGCGGAGCGCGGACGGAAAGACTTTCGCGCGACAGTTAGGACCTGACGGCAAGTCGGGCATGTTCACGGAGGAGCTGGGAGCGAACACGCGGGACCCCATGACGCTGCACATCGGAGGTCTCTTTTACCTGTACTACACGGCGTATCCGAACAGGATGGGCGCCGACTACGTGCGGACCTCGAAGGACCTGCGGCACTGGAGTCCATCGAAGAAAGTGGCTTTTGGAGGCGCCGCCGGAACCAATCCGTATTCGGCCGAATGTCCCTTCGTCTACTATCACAAGGCCTCGGGGTTCTACTACTTGTTTCGCACGCAGCGGTACGGCGAAAACGCTCCAATCGAGCATCTACCGCTCGAAGGATCCGACGGACTTCGGAGTCGAAAATGACAAGCACCTTTTCGGAACGATTCCGTATGCCGCTCCTGAAATCATCGAGTACGAAGGCCAGACCTACATCGCGGTGCTGTTGCCGAGCCTGAAAGGCATTCAGATCGCGAAACTGAAATTCGCTACCAACCTCTGACTTGTGTGGCACTTCGCCTTGCGCCGCTTGCCGTGTCAACGCTTCCAGCGCCGGGGGGATCACTTCCGCGGTGCCCACAAGCATCACGACAGTTCGATGATGTTCTTGATTCCGCCGCCGTGGATGGCATCGTGGAAGGCTCCGATCGGGTACCGGCCACTGATGAACGAAGCAAGCGCGCGCGGCCACTGGGAGTGGAAGGCGCCGAGGTCGCGGATGGCGTGTTCGAACGCGTCGGGACCCGCATTCACGGTTCCAACTGCCACCTGGTTGCGAAGAATCATGTGCCGCAACAGTCGATGCAGGTCCAAGGAGAGACGCTCGGAATAGGAAGGCACACCGGTAAAAACAAACACCCCGTTGGCACCCAGGAACTGCAGGACGTCGAAGGCCGCCTGCGGGGCGCCCATCGCTTCGTACACCACGTCGATATTGCCGGTACTGGCGGCGAAGTCGTGGGGCGACGTCTCGAGCGACGACACGTAGCGAGCGCCAATGGCGTCGACAATGGCGGCTTTCGGATTGGGCGTGCGTGACCGCGAGTAGACCCAGGTGTCAAACCCGGCGCTGCGGAACAGCATGGCGCCCAGCAAGCCTACCGGTCCCGCGCCGAGCACGACGGAGGTGCGGCGGTCCTTACGCCAGGGCAGGCGCGTATCGATGGCCTGGAATTCGAGGAATGCCTTCTCGGCGATAGTGAGTGGTTCGATCAGCACGGCGACATCGTGCAGAGCGTGCGGGACCGGGTAAACGTAGTTCTCCTCTTCGATCAGGAATTCGGTCATGAAGCCGTGCATGCCCTGAATGCCGTGCTCGCGATAGCGGCCGGTCACGCAGAAGTCCTGCCGGCCGGCGCGGCACGGAGCGCATGCGGGGTCGGCGCACGGCTTGCGCACGACAGCGACGACCAGATCGCCGGGTTCGAACGTGGTCACCGCGTCGCCGGCATCCACCACTGCGGCCAGCGATTCGTGTCCCAGAATGAAATGGTCGCAGCCGGCAGGAGCCGTGCCGAACTTAAACGCACAGAGATCACGGTCGGTGCCGCAGACGCCCACTTCGAGCATACGCAACTTGAGTTGGTTGGATGACGAAATGGACGGCTCGGGTTGATCGACCAACCGAACTTCGCGGGTGCCGGGGAAAACGCCTACGGCTCGCATCTAATTGAACAGTATAATGCTCAGGACTCTCATTGGGTGAGAGAGGCTGGTCTTCATCGTCTGCTTATAAAGTCAGGACGCCGGCTGCAACGATGAAGCCACTAATGACGGCCTGGGTTGCGTAACACACTCGCGCCGGAACCGCCCGGCCATTCCGGGCTGTGTTTCAGGGCCGGCGTTTCGCACTCCGCGGCAGGATGTGGCACCTTAAGCTCCGGGAAGTCCACCGTGCAAAAGCGAGGTTTCCCAAAACAATCCCGGCGGTGATGCTGCCGGGTGTGGAGTCGGCGCCGCGCCTGAGGTCGCGGACGTCCGGGTGGTCGCGCTGAAGACCATCCGGGAAACCGGAACCATGGATGCGGCCTGGAACCCCGGTACTTCGACGACCTACCGGATGGGCGGCGGCTTCTTCACGCAGATCCGTCGGGCCAGGCACGGACGCCCAGAACGCTTCCCTGGCGTGAGTTTCCGTTATGGGGCAAGAAAGCCTGCTCGAAGCCGGCCGCTTGAAAAGAGGTGGATCAGGCCCGGATACCGATTGTAAATGCTCCAGTACAATGGAACGGAGGCAATGGATGATGTCTGGGACCTGGCAGCAGTGGGAAGGGCAAGTCGTCGACGGGAGCTTCCACCTGCAACGATATCTTGGAGGCAGTGAACAGAGCGCGGTATTCCTCACGCAGTTCGGTGACCCAGAGGCCCGGAATGCCGCTATCAAACTTGTTCGAGCCGATTCTCGGGACGCGGAGTTGATCTCCCGTTGGGAGCGGGCCGCCCAACTGTCTCATCCGCATTTGATCCGTTTGTTCCGAATAGGAAGCTGGCATGCAAATCAGATAGCGCTGCACTACGTCGTGATGGAATACGCCGAGGAAGACGTGGCGAGAGTCCTTACTGAAAGGCCGCTCGCAGCGCTGGAAGTACGAGAGATGTTGGGGCCCGTTCTGGACGCTATCGCATACGTTCATGGCGAATGCCTCATACACGGTCACCTCAAACCCTCGAACATCATGGCAGTTGGCGAGCAACTGAAAATCTCGTGCGACGGGATCCGGAGGGTGGGCGAGTTGGGCGGCGGAGCGAGGAAGCCCAGCGTGTACGATCCACCTGAGTTCAAGGATGGCGGGTTCTCGCCGGCCGGCGACGTATGGTCGCTTGGCATGACGCTGGTAGAAGCTCTGACCCGGCGTCTGCCCACTCAAGAAGGCCCGGGACAGGAATTCATCATGCCGGAGACAGTACCCGCCATGTTTCTTGACATTGTTCGTGGGTGTTTGCAGGTGGACCCTCAACGCCGTGCAACTCTTGCTGACATTGTGGCGCGGCTCCGGCAGCCCTCATCCGAGCCTCAGAGCCAGAGCCCTGTCAGACCCCAAGAGACTTCCCGGAGGCGGCGTACCGTGCTGGCGGTGGCCACGGCCGGCCTCGCACTGACAGCGATTGTTGCGGGACCGCGGCTCCTCCGTCGACCCCAACCTTCCGCTGTAATCGAACCGTCGAGTGTACAGCCCGAGCCGAAGCAACAAGCAGTGAAACCTGAAACCGGGAAGTTCGCAGAGGGCATCAACGGCGAGAAGCCAGCTTTCGGAAATACTTCCCCATCTCCGGCGCCCCTTCCGAAGTCGACGCCCAGGCTCTCGGATGATTCTACTTTGGGGCAAGTCGCACATCAGGTCTTGCCCAAAGTGCCGCAGAAGGCGAGAGACACCATTCGCGGGAAGGTGACGGTCAGCGTGCGAGCCAGAGTTGATGGGTCAGGCAAGGTCGTGAGCGCCCGCCTCGATTCTCCTGGGCCGAGCAGATACTTCGCCGAGCTGACCTTGCAGGCCTCCCGCCGTTGGCAATTCCGGCCGCCCAGAGTCCACGGCCAGGGCGTTTCGAGTGAATGGACGCTGCGATTCGAGTTCTTGGGGACCGCAACCCAGGTCCGTGCGGTGCAAGTATCTCCCTGACGTCATTTTCCCCCTTTGGTTCGCCATCACGTCCGCCGCGTCCGCCTTACCACGGCATCTGCCGCTTGGTGAATTTACGGCCGATTTCGGCGGTCTGCTGGCTAGCCGGCCCAACCATTATGCCTTCCTTGATCATCTCGATTACATCCGCGGCTGACAACGAATTCAGGAATGCGATGTGGTTCGCTTTGCAGGCCGCGAGCACTTTCGCTCTGGCAGCCTGCATCCTGGGGTCGTCGATCGATCCCCGGCCGGATGGCACGCCCAGCGACAACGCCATGTCTCCCGGCCCCCACTCCGCCATCCCGATACCCGGAATCTTGAGGTTCTCGCCCAGGTTCGCAAGGGCGTACTTGTCCTCTTCTTTTACGCCCAGCAGAAGCTCCCCGTTGGGGTTGAGCGGCCACGGATCGGCCTTTTGCTCGTACTCTTGCGCGGAAATTCCCCAGATCTGTGCCGCCGGCCCGGATCCGTGCTCGCCCCGGCGCCCCTCACCGAGCAGCGGCCCGACTCCCTCTTTGTGGATGGGGAAGCGGACGGCTTCAATGAACGCCCGGATGGCGCCCGGCGTGTCCGCATGGGTGAGCATGATGCCATGGACACCGGCGGCCAGCACTTGCTGGAACATCCAGGCATTGGCGCGGACTGTCGTTTCGTCGAGGCCGTTGACCGGCACATTGACGATCACCGCCGGCGTTCGATGGCCGCTCTTGGCCGGCCCACCCGCCACCAACCCCTTCATGTACGCGGTCAAACCAACGATGTCGTAGGGGGCGTGCTCCATGTCGTAGCTGATGTAGTCGGCGTACGTCTGCGCATCCTTCTTACCCTGTTCAAAACTGGCGGCTGCGTCCCCGCCCCCTCCCGGCGTTCCCGTATGCGATCCCGTGTAGTAAATCGGCTGGCCGTCCGCCAACAATTCAACGGCTCGGTTGATCCGCTTCGGCTTGTAGGCCGGCTTGCCGTTTTGGGCGAGGGTGACCACCAAGCCGAATACCAGGGCCAGGACGACACCCAGCAAACACGTTTGCTTCAGCATGCTCTTCATAATGCTCCTTAGGTGGACCTCGCATCCCGCTGAAGTCCACGGCCAACGGGCAAATCTTATAGCCGAACGCCTCTCCAATGCAAACGAAAACCCCACCGGCATCGGGGCAAAATGCTAATCCACGCAAGCGGGCGGCGCCCGGCGAACTTCGCGCTCCCTGCCGGCTCCCCGTCACCGCAAACCCCTGGAATCGCTCTTGGACCCTTCCCGGAGCGGCTCTCTCCGCGCTGCATCAGAAACCACACTCAGTGCGAGTTGCAGGGACGTGGTCTTGGCGCTGGTCAAAATGCCGAACGTGCCGGGACACCAAAAGCTTCGTCATCATCCGCGGATCGCATGGCGGCTGGCCGCGCTGCTTCATCGCCGTACACCGCGCCCATAGCGGACAGATCCAGGTTGCCGAGCACATCGCTGATGAAGCAGACCAGTGTTCTCCGGCAGCCAGTCCCGCAGGCTCGGAGGAAGCAGAAACTCCTGGTCCGGCAGGTATGGACGACGCCGCCGAACCCGCGGGCCGGCCGCCGCGACGTGCTACTTCTTCTTGCCGGCTTTCTTACCCGCTTTCTTAGCCGCTGTCTTACCCGCTTTCTTAGCCGGCGCGGCGGGCGGAGGGTTGTTACTTTTATCCATCTCCCGGTAAACCTTCCACAAGCCGCCAGACAGCCGCTTCAGGACCACCAGGTACCTGGCCGATTCCTCAATCGGTTTGCCGGATTTCGGGGTGATCGTGGTCGTGGCGTTGCCGCGATCATAGGCCCAATCGCCCGCCAACTGGGTTTCCAGCGGAGCGATGGCGATTTTGACTGCGTTCGCCTTGAACATCGCGTCGTACAGGGACTGGATGGCCGGCCTGCCTTCAACGACCGGTTGATCGGCGGGCATCACGATCGCGTCATCGGCGTAAAGGGCGGCAAGGGCTGCCGCATCGTTGGAATTGAAGGCGGCGCTGAATTTTCCGCGGAGCGCATTGACGGCTGCCGTGTCGGCGGCGATATCCCTCTTTTCCTCCGGTTTGGCCTGGCACCCGGCGAACGTCAACACCGATGTGAGTGTGAACGCGCAAAGCCCCATGTTACGTAAGGTCATGGTTCCCCCTGTGAAGTTCCGCTACGAATCGCGATTCCCGAATTGGGGCCAGGATTTCCGTTGTGCCTTCCTGGCTACCAACGATTGTACGTCTAGCTGTAATCAGAATTGTTTTTTCTAGTACTTTCCGTTCCGAGCTGCCCGGGAGGGTACGTAAGATACCGAAATCGCCTCAATTACCGCCAGCCGAAGTTTGCGGGCGGGGCCGAAACGATTGTTCTCGAAATGCTGTGGCCGGCGGGGACCAACGTTAAGCCGAGATCGTCGCGGAACCGCCGTGCCACGCCGTCTCTGGCTTGCTGGCCGGCTCCGGCGCCGCCCACGCCTGGCGCGCGGGCCGACTCGCTTCAAGAAGGCTCGTTGGCAGCTTGAGAAAGCCCAGCATTGGCTTCTTCGACCCGAGCCCAGAGCCGCGGCCGGATCCGGAGCCTATAGCGGAACCTTTCTGGTAGACCTAGTTCATCGCCGCTCAGCTCTGTCCAACCGGATGGCATCGTCCCGTCATTCGGAAGACTGGCCGGCCCTCCGAACTACACAGCCCCGGGCCCCCTGCCTGGCGCGGCCTGGCCGGGCGCACCCTCGCGCCGCCCGCCGCCTCGCTGGCTACGTCCCCGGTCCGGCCATCCGCCCGGCTTGCCGTCCGCATCAGGACGAGACATGCGGAAATCGAAGACGACCTCGCTGATCTTGGCACCGACCACCTCGATCCGTTTAAGGTCGCGCGTGCCGACGCCCAACTCTTCGGCCAGGCGCAACTTGCTGTCGGCGCGCTCAAACGGCGGAGTTCCCCGGTCGGCCATCGGGTCGAACCCCATTACAGCGGCGCCCACGGCGTCGACGCAAACGACATTCCTCCCCGCGACCAGCAGGTGGGGCTTTACGTAGCTTTCGGGACGCCCGCCGTTCTCGCCGTTGTTCATCGACTCGATGCCGTCGATGATCGCCAGGTCCACCGGACGCATGGCAACAATGTCCGCGATGCACCGCGGAATGCGATAGCCCTCATTGCGGGGACTCTTAGGGTCCTTTTCCTGCGGCGAGCTCTTGGGCGGCTGGCGGTTGCCCGCATGGATGGGGCTGCGGCCTCCGCGAGGCACCAGGCCCGGCTCGTCCTCCGGTGCGCCATCGCCGTAAATGGTGCAAGGAATGATGCCGAAGCAGTTCTTGATCCCCAGAGTGAGGCCGGCTGCATCGTGTTCCTTGAGCTTGGCTATCGACACGAAGACGTCACAGTCGTAGTAAGAGTGATTGAGATCGTAAGCCGGGAACAGGTGCCCCCCCTCAGGCACGGTGAAGCGGTGATACTGCTTGCCGCGGCCCAGGAAATTCGTGTTTTCAAACTCCACCTTGGCGCCGGCCGACGCGCCGATGATGTCATTCGGTTCCCAGCCGGCGGAGATCATGTACTCCTCCAGCGGCTCCGCCGACTTCCACGGGCTCTCCAGAATCCGAATTCGCGACGCACCTGCTCGCGAGAGCAAATACACAGCCGCGCCAATCACATCCGGGTGCGTGAAGGTCATCCTTTCTATGGGTATGTACCCGGCGCGAATGTCGGGGTTGCCGGTCATGTTCACCTTCACGGCCACTGTCTTGCCTCTGACCAGGCTGCCAACGCCCCCGATCTGGTCGAACATCTTTCGCAGCGCCGGGAGCACCTCCGCGCCGTACGATAGACAACGGGCCAGAGCGACGGGCGAAGCGGGAGGCTCCTGGGACCTCCCCGCGCGAGGCAGGAGTGTCGCGCCTGCCATCGCCGCACCGGCGTTCGCCAAAAAACCGCGGCGAGAGAGATTGTCATTGCTACGACTGTTTATCGTCATGCCTTCACCTCCAGAGCGGCATAGCCGGAAAACTGTGGCAGATGATATTCAACCTGGCTGTTTTCCGTGACAGGTTGCAGGGGCGCCGGGGCAGCATCCAGCGTGTACAGGATAACGGAACGGTGCCGGGCCGGGATCCTGACAGTGAGGTCGCCTGCCTCTCTTCCACCTCTCGAGTTCCTGCTCCCGGCAAATCTGACCAGTTGGATCAGGCTGTCCTTACCGGCCGGAGCGGCGGAATAGTGGACCCAACAGGACGAACCATTGAACATGCGGATGGGATCGTAGCGCCGGCTCACGAGGTTGTGCGTATCGAGAGCCAGAAAATACGGGTCGCCCCACTCCCGCGTCGCGGCCGCCACCGTGCCCCTGCCGAATGCGCGCAACTCGTATCCGGCCACCGGGCAGTCCAGGACGCGCTCGCCCCTGAACAGGGACCCGGCGGTCACCGGGACAATCAGCAGTCCTCCTCCGCGGGCGAAAGCCGCCAGCTTGGCGACTATGTCCGCCGCGGGCGGGTCCTTGTCCAGCCACAAAGCAGCGCGCAGTCCGGTCAGATCGGCGGATCGCATTCGAGACCTGTCGACGATCCGGTAGAGCAGTTGCTGGCGCGCCGCCAGGTTCAGCATCTCCTTGCCCATGAACTCGTCGTTTCCCGCAAAGGTGGAGATGATCGCCAGGGGGCCCTGGGGCACATACTCCCGCCATGCGCTCTGCTTCTCGAAGAAGGCGAGAGTGGCAAGGATGCTGCGCCACGTCTTCGTGGCGTCCGCATTCCCGGACGCCAAGGCCTGGCCGAGTTTTTCGTCCAGGTTGACCATCCATCGCGCATTGGCGGCCGCTGCGTCGGCGATGGCAACCCTGTAGGCGCCCTCATCGGGCGGCAACTCCCCCTTGGGGGGCTCGAAACCAAGCCAGATCTGCTTCGCCGGCGCACGCGCCATGGCGAGCCGGGCCACCCAGGCGTTGGAGTCGATCCACGGCGCGCCCGTCGGCCCCGATTGGACCTGGCCGCGGCCGCCGGACGCGGCCAGCGCGACCCGCGGCCACACCAGATCGGTTATCGCGATGCGGGGCGCTGTTATGTTCCAGTCGACTTTATCAAGCGGAGCGGCGCCAAGCGAGCCCCATTCCACCACCGTGAGGCCCGCCTTCCCGGCAGCGTCCACGACCCCGGCCGGCGCCCCGCTGACGATCAGGCAATTGATGGGACCGTTTTCGAATAATGAGATTAGTTTCGGGTCTGTCCAAGCCGGGGGCCAGCGAAACGGTACAAGTGCGGTGCCTGCCACGATACCTCCTTAATTCCAGATCGTCGCCATTTCGCAGCTCGGATCCAGTTTCAGGCCCACCTTGGCGTCGAGAACCGTATTTCCGGCCAGCGTGATATTCCTACTGTCGCAGATTTCACCTGGCGGCGCGGGGTGAGACAATGCTGTTGATGCGGACGGCGGCGCCGTCTATGGAACCGAGGCAGCCCCGCACTCCGGCGTAATCAGTTTACATCGACAGGAATTCGCCGGATGTGGCATTGAACGCATGAGGCGATAGCCATACCGGCGGAGTGCCAGAACGCGGATGTGCCACTCGATTCGGCGCTGGCCAGAACGTATGAACATCGCGCGGAGCGTATCGCGCCGTCAGTTCTTCAGGCGCACCACCGTGGCAACGGCTGTGGGCACGCCTTTCCCCGTACCTCATTCCCCGGCACGTGCTGGGCCCTCCTCGCAAAGCCGGGGGGCCAACGGCCGGATTCAGGTGGGCTTCGTCGGAGTCGGGAACCGGGCGAGCCTGATCCATCGCCGTTTTCTTGTGCTCAGCCGCCGGGATGCAGCGAGACGACCTCCAGCGAATCACCGTGGCAGGTAAAGACGAAGCGCATGCGGTTCCCTGGTAGCCGTGGCTACTCCGGATAGTGTAAGTGCCGCCGCAGAAACGCAAACGTGCCGACGCCGTGGATCGAGTGCGGCCCGTTGAAAAACTCGATTTCGGTGCGGTCCGGAATCCCCATCTTCGTGTAGAACCTGCGGACCTTGGCGAATTCGTACGCAACCCATTCGTCGGGCGCAACAGTATCATCGAGACCTCGTTCCACCATGAACGGTTTCGGCGCCATGAGCTTCGCCAGGTCCGAATAGTTGGTCACGTTCGCGAAATCGAACTCCAGCATGTCGTACTCTTGGGTAAGCATGTAGCTGTAACGCGAGTCGATGCTGGTGGTCTTCCAGACCCACTCGTTGAAGTCCGCCGAGCAGATCGATAGAGCGTACCCGTCCAGCAGGGGCGGAACCCGCACCGCGGTCTTTCCCCCGTAGGAGAGCCCGTAAAACCCGATTCTCCCCGGATCGACAAACGGCAGGCTGCCCAGCCACTCGAGCAGGCGCTGGTGCTGGCCGAGAATGAAGGAGAACAAGGACAGCTTCAGGGGATGCCCTTTGCGCTGGATTTGCCGGAAGCGGTCCGCGCCGATATACGGATTCTGCGGAGCGAAGGTGACGAACCCTTCTTCCGCCAGCCGCACGGCGAAACGATGGTAGTACTGTGAATCGACCTTCGGGTCGGCCACATCGCGCGAACGCCCCTCCAGGCCGTGCTGGCACACCACCACCGGCCGCCGCTCGCCTGCCTTGATATCCTTCGGCACGAGCAGAATCCCATAGGCCGGGATGCCCGGCCAGACGTCCAGCATCACCTCGTACCCACGGAATTTGGGCTCGTCGAAGATGAGGCGCGTGCGCGGGTCGGCGGGTACGCTGGGGTCCGGCAGGCGGCCGATGACTTCATCCCAGATGTAATCGCGCATCGGCCGGCTGGTTTGATGCCATCGTTCGGGTGAAGACGCGTCGGCCCGCGACCAGAAATCGGCGCGGTTCCGCTCCGATTTGCGGATCAAGGCCTGCGTGTACGCGACCAGTTGGTCGAATTGCCGGCGGAGCCTGGCGGCCGCATCGAACTTGGTTCGCAGGTCGCGCGGCGCATCTCCCGCGGGCCGCAGCGCGGGCTGGACCCCAAGCGCCCGCAGCAGCCCGCGCAGCGCTGCGTCCGTGCCGGGTGGCCCTTGCCCGCCGGCGCTCGCGGCGAACTGAAGATTCCCGGCCGCATGCTGCGATTCGAAGGACGGGCGCGCGCGGTCCACCTCCGCACGGACCGCGTCCCACGGAGGCGTCGTAATCGTTCCGCCGGGCGCCGCGCCCGTTCGCTCCCTGGTGGCGCGCGGAGGGCCGGCCACCTCGGGGAACCGGCTGGCCTCGACGACCAGCGCCCGCGGTGCGATCATGCCCGCCAGTTCCGCATCCCCGAAGTCGCGCAGCAGGCCCCAGAGATCGCGGTAGATCGGCTCGTTCCACAGTTGCTCCCGAGGTTGGAAGTATCCGCTCACCAGCGTTGCCCGGATCCTCGGGTCGAGGCTCGCGGCATACAGCGCGAGCAGGCCGCCTTCTCCGTAGCCCGCCAGGCCCACCGGTTGCGGCTTTGACGCGAGCCAATCCACGGCAGCCAGGACCTTCTGCACTTCGTATCCGATGATGGTCCGCCCGGTCTCGAAGGCCATCCGGTAGATCCACTCGCGGTGCGGCTGGTTGGTCATTCGGATGCCCGGAATGCCGGACCACGTGTCGCTTCGGTCGATGAGGACGGGAACCAGGACTTCGCAGCCGTTTTCGGCAAGACGCCTGGCGAACTGGGCGGACGAGGGGACGCCCGGCGCCATACCCACCAGCATTTCCGGCGTCCAGTCCGCATCGGGGATGGCGACGACCCTCGCCTTCACTGCCCCGAGCGGCTCGAGGAGCAGCCCTTCCGCGTCAGCGCCCTCGAACACCCCCCAGCGGACGGCATAAACGCGATAGCCTCCGCCCCTGGCAGTCTCGGGCGCCGCGGCGCTCGCCGTGCCGATTTCGAGCGCGGGGGCCGCGACCCGCGGATCCACGGCGCCGATGATTTTGCGCAGCGTCTCGCGTTTGGCAGCGGCGGAGCGCTCCGTGGCGCGGTGTTCGCGCGACAGCGCGCTCTCCCGATCCAGGTACGAATGGATCGCTTCGACCATTTGGGCCGCGGGGTCGCCTGCGACGACCAGCGGCCTGGTGCCCGGCAACCCCTCTTGAGCGCTGGCCGCGACAACCACCGCCAGCGCCGCCAGCCAACAGCGGCTAATACGCATTTTTATGCCCCCGCGTAAGATGATACGCTACTGCCATGCAACGACGGTACTTCTTCCTGACCGCGGCGGCGGCGCCGTCGCGGATCTTCGGCGCCAACGACCGCCTTCGGGCAGGCGTCATCGGGGCGGGAGGCCGCGGGCGCTATCTGACCGGACAATTCAAGGAAGCGGGCGTGGACGTATCGGCGGTATGCGACGTCTACCAGCCCAATCTCGAAGCCGGCCTGAAAGAGGCGTCGACCGGGGCCCGGTCCTTCCGCGACTACCGCAAGCTGCTGGACGACAAGAGCCTCGACGCCGTGATCGTAGCCACGCCCGACCACTGGCACGCCCGTATGGTGATCGACGCCGTCGAGGCGGGGAAGGACGTCTACGTCGAAAAACCGCTGGCGCACAAAATCGACGAAGGCTTCCGCGTCATCGAAGCCGTGCGCCGGACGCGCCGCGTGGTCCAGGTCGGGACGCAGCGCCGCAGCGCCGAGTTGTTCCTGCAGGCGCGCGACATTGCCGCCGGCGGCGGTTTGGGAGAGATCCGGCTGGTCACCTCGGCGTGGTATAACAACCAGTCGTCGTTGAGCGACCGCAAACTGGCCGGCGACCTGGATTGGAAGCAATGGCTCGGCTCCGCGCCGGACCGGCCGCTCGATCCGCTGCGCTTTTTCAACTGGTATTACTTCTGGGACTACTCCGGCGGCTTGCTGGTCGGACAGGCCGCGCACATCCTGGATTGCATCCAGTGGTACATGAATTCCAAAGAGCCGCTGACGGTTGCCGCGACGGCGCCGCGGCCTGGGCTGCCCGGCGCCGAGGTCCCCGAGACGGCGACCATCGCCGTCGAGTACCCGGAGAATTATCTGGCCGTTTTCACGCTCGGGTATCGCGCCATGCGATACAACGCTTACAACGATCAAATCAAACAATTCCACGGCAACAAAGCCCGTCTGGATGTGGGCCGCGAATGGTATTCGCTCTATCCGGAATCGGCCGCCGCCGCGGTCGACATGAAGCCGAGCGTCGAAAAGAAATCCCCGTCCAGCTTCAACTTCGCCACGCTGAGCCATATCCGCAACTTCATGGATTGCGTTGTCAGCCGCAAAGATCCCAACGCCCCGGTCGAGGCCGGCCAGGCAACCAACATTGTCCTCTGCATGGCCATGGACTCGCTCCGCTCGGGCCGCCGCCTGCGCTGGAACCCCCAGTCTCGCCGCGTCGAAGCGTAGCGCCTTGCGCCCGCGCCGGGTGGCGCGGACCTGACGATTCGCCGCACCCGGAGGAAGCGGTGCAGGAGCGCAGGCTGGACCGCAACGGCCGGACGTAAGGCCGCGGGCGCCACGAATTTCGTACCAAGCCCGCGGAATCCGCGCTAATCCGCTTGAATCCGCTTGTATCCGCCGCCGGAAACATTCAGAATACCAGTACGGGATATCCGAAATGGAAATCCCGTCATATCTGAAGGTGGGCTACCCCTTTAGGCGAACGCGTAGCGATGAGCAGGTCCTCCAGTTTCTCCGGGGACCGGGAGAACGGTCAAAATGAAGAAGGGAATAGGATCGATTTCGCGGCGAGGGTTTGGGAAGTCCGTGGCCGGGGCGGGTGCCTTGGCCGCGGCGCCCATGATTGTTCCCAGTTCGGTGTTGGGCCAAGCCGTGACCCAGACGGGCCAGCCTGTGGGCCAGCCCGGTGTTGTGGCGCCGAGCGATCGAATCATAGTCGGCGGCATCGGGCTCCGCAACCGCGGGCTGCAGGATTTGACGGCGGCCCTGGCCGATCCGCGGGTTCAGTTTGTCGGAATCGCCGATATCCGGGAATCCGTGCGCGAGAGCATCAAGTCCGGGGTTGACCGGCACTACGGAAACAACAACTGCGTCATGTACCACGATGCCGGAGAAATTCTGGCCCGCGAAGATGTCGAAGCCGTTATGATCGCCACCAGCGACCGCTGGCACGCCTGCATGGCGTCCTGGGCGGCGCAGTCCGGCAAGGACATCTACTGCGAGAAACCCGCCGCCATCTCGATTGCGGAGAGCTTCGCGCTGGCCGAAAATGTCCGCCGTTACGGGGTGGTCTACCAGGCCGGGTGCCAGCGCCGCAATGTCCCGAACTTCGAACTGGCGGTGGGGCTGGTCCGCAGCGGCAAACTCGGCAAACTGCTGGCCGTGCACGCCGACGATTGGTCGCGGACCGTCACACCGCTGGGCCACAGCTGGTGGGCCGAGGAACGGCCGGAGCCCAATCCGCTGGTCTTCGATTGGGACAAGTGGCTGGGTCCATGTCCGTGGCGCCCTTATAACGCCCGCTACCCGGATGGCGGACGGAGCCTGTTCTGGGATTTCCATGCCGGGATTCTGGAGTGGGCCTCGCACACCGGCGACATCTGCCAGTGGGCGGCCAATTGCGACCACACCCACGCTATCGAGTACGATCCGCAACCGGGCACCAGCCATGTAAACTGCTCTTATGCCAACGGTGTGAAACTGATCTTCCGCGGCGACGGCTGGCTGGACCTGGGTACGTGCCGCGTGCGATTCGAAGGGACCGAAGGCTGGATCGAGACGGGGGATTCCGGCAAGATGGAAATGTCCGAGAATCTCCGCCCCTACTTCCAGACGGTGACGATGCGGGGCACCGATCCCTCCCGCCACATCCAGAACTGGCTGGACTGCATCCGCTCCCGGTCGCTGCCGCGCGCCAACGCCGAGTCCACCTGTAACGCCCACGTCACCTCCCATTGTGCGTACATCGCGTGCCAACTGGGCCGCAAGGTGACCTGGGATCCCGCCAAACGTGCGTTCGTGAACGACGAGGAAGCCAACCGCATGCGGAGCCGGGCCTACCGCGAGCCCTGGCGACTGGATTCCCTGGCAACCAACATGTAGGAGACACGGCGAGAGGAAAAGGAGATTCACGATGCAACAAGGACAAACGCAACAGCCGCCCGCGCAGACAACGCCGGCAGGTGGAGCCGCCGGCCAAGCTCCTGGCGGGCCCGCAACCGGAGGACGAGGAGGGCGCGGGGGTGCTGCGCAGCCCATGCCTCCCATCCCGCCCGAGTTCGACGCCAACCCGATCTGGCAACTGAATCAGGCCAAGCTCATCGCGATCCTCAAGGACACTGGATCCACCACGTTTCAGAAGGCCATCGCCTGCAAACGACTGGCCCAAATCGGCAATAAGGAATCGGTGGCCCCGCTGGCGGCGTTGTTGAGCGATAGCCGGCTGGGCCACTACGCTCGCTTCGGCCTGGAACCGAATCCCGATCCGTCGGTGGACGAAGCGCTGCGCAGCGCACTAGCCAGGCTCAAGGGCCGCCTGCAGATGGGCGTGATTCACTCCATCGGGGTACGCAAGGACGCCAAGGCCGTGGACGCGCTCGGCAAGCTGATGTACGACCAGGACGTCGAGATCGCCCAGGCGGCGTCGGCGTCGCTGGGGACAATTGGCGGCCCCCAGGCCGCCCGGTTGCTGCGCGACGGCCTGAACCGCACTAAAGTCCCGGTGCTGCCGGTCGTGGCCCGGGCCACGCTGGTGTGCACCGAGGGGTTGATGGGCGCCAATCGCGCGCAGGCGTTGGAACTGTACACGCTCTTGAGCGGACCTTCGATGCCCAAGGTCGTGCGGCAGGCCGCTTATCGCGCGCTGAACGCCGCGGCGTCGAAGTCCACGGGCTGACCCCGCTTCATTGGCTTCGAGAACGACGGTTCATCGCGCATCTCGCCCGCCGGGCACCGCCCGACGCTCGAGCGCACCGGCATTGATGTGCGCAGGGAGGTGGGCCCGCGGGTGCGCGAGTGATCGAGAAGATAACGATGCCGGCTTAAGACTTAGTGCGTGGTAAAGTACGTTTGGGTGCTTCATGCGGCGAATCCCGAGATCCTGCTGGTTCTCTCTCTGCACGGTGCTGCTAGTCGCCCGGGGTTCTTTGGGAGAGGATCGGGCGTGGAAATCCAAACCAATCGCTCAGTGGAACGAGGAAGACGCGAAAGAGGTGCTCGCTGATTCCCCGTGGGTCAAGCACGTCACGCCGCAGCGCCTGCGCGATCTGAGTCCCGACGAGCGGCGGACGGGCGGAAACATGGAGGCAGGCATTGGGAAGGGTGTCGGTTTAGCAGGGATCGGTTTGCTAGGCCCGCTCAGAGAGGCCGAAGCCTTAGAGCGCGCCAAGGCTAAACCCACGCCCGGTCCGGTGGTGGTCCGATGGGAAAGCGCTCCTGTCCGCGCCGCGGAGCTGAGAGCGGGCGAGACCGCTCCCGCCACGGGCGACGCCTACTACGCGGTTGTGGTCTACGGCATTCCTCTTCCCAGCCGCTGGAATCTGGCGAGGGAGTTGAAGACCGTAGCGTATCTGAAGCGCTACCGGAAGAAGGATCTAAGGCCTTCGCGCGTCGAGATCCTACGAGGGGTGGACGGATTGGCCACGGTGGTGTATCTCTTTCGGCGTTCCGTGGAAATCACCAGGAAGGACCAGAGGGTCGAATTCGTGGCGCAGATCGACCGCCTTTTCCTGGAGCAGTTCTTCAAGGTCGAGGAGATGTCGCTCCTGGGCAAACTGGAGCTCTAAACCTGGTCCACATGTTGCGGCCATGTTCGCGGAGGAGGCGGCGCCGCTGCCAGACTGGCCCGACAGAACGGTTCCAGCGAGTTGAGGAGCCGAGCCTCCTGATGTAACCTATTCCATACCATTATGCTTTTACTCCGCGCAGCTCCAATTGTTCTGTTGCTGTTCTCAGATCCGGCGTCCGCGGCGGAGAGCCGGAAGTGGGTCGCGAGCTGGACAGCTTCGGTGCAAGGTCCCTATCCGGTGGGCAACGCCTCGGCTCAGCCGGATCTGCGCTTCGCATTTCCCTCCGCGGCGGCGGGGGCGCGCGATCAGACCTTTCGATTGATCGTGCAACCGGACATATGGGGGCCACAAGCGCGGCTGCGTTTTTCCAACGTATTCGGCACCAAGCCGGTGGCCTTCGACGGCGTATTCGCCGGGTTGCACCAGAGCGGAGGCGCGGTCATACCGGGCACCAACCGGCCGGTGCGCTTCAGCGGCAAGGCGAGCGTCACGGTGGCTCCCGGCGACTCTGTATGGAGCGATGCGGTCGCACTGGCGTTCACGGGGGACATCGCGGGCCGAAAGCTGGCGGTCAGCTTCCACGTGGCGGGCGAGAGCGGTCCCATGACCTGGCACGCCAAAGCACTGACGACATCGTACGTGACAGCGCCGGGGGCCGGCGCCAAGGGACACCTCGACGACGAGTCCGCGTTCCCGTTCAGCACGACTTCCTGGTATTTCCTCGATGCCGCCGACATGATGGCTCCGGCCGCCACACAGGTGATTGTCGCGCTGGGCGATTCGATCACCGACGGCACCGCGTCCACGCTGAACGGCGACGATCGCTGGCCGAATGCGCTCTCGCGGCGGCTGCATGCGATCTACGGCAATCGTGTGTCGGTAGTGGATGCAGGCATCGGCGGCAACCAGGTCGCGGGACCCGCGGAATATTCGGCACAGAAGCCGTTCGCCGGAGGCCCATCGGCGCGCCAACGGCTGGAGCGGGATGTGCTCAGCCTTTCGGGAGTCACCGTCGTAGTCTGGCTCGAAGGCATAAACGACTTCGGCAACAATGTGAACGCCCCGGCCGAGTCGGTGGAGGCTTGCATGAAGGAAGTGACGAGCCGCATTCGCGCCAAACTACCGCGGGCACGGGTTATCGGCGCCACGGTAACTTCGGCCCTCGGCAGCACGAACGCGGCGCACGGGTCGGCGGCGGAGGATCAAAAACGAAGAGCCCTGAACGAATTCATCCGGCATTCCGGCGTATTCGACGGGGTGGCGGACTTCGACCAGGCGACGCTGGATCCGCAAACCGGTGGCCTTCGGCCGGAGTTCGTGCCCGACAGCACGACGGGCGGCCCGGGCGACAAGCTCCACCCGAACCGTGCCGGCTATCTCGCTATGGCGATGGCGATCGACCTCAAACTATTGGTCCGCTGACATATCGGGTCCGTTACGGCGCCGAATCCGACCCCACCGCCTGCCTGCCCGAATTCAGTGTGTTGCTGCGCGCCGCCAGGTGGAAAACCTGGTTCGCCGCAAACCCCTGGCTGAACGTGATCGGCAGCATCAGGGTGAGCGTGTTGCCGCTGCCCACGACCGAACTTCCGGCCGCAGTGATGGAGCACTGGCTGTTGCTGACGTTGGGCAATAAGGTCATCCATCCCTTCGGGGACTTTCTGCTGCACGATATCGGCACGGGCGACGGCATCGTTCAGGCAGGTCCCCAGGACACGGCCAACAAGCTGCGGACCGCTCCCCTCTGGGGTCTCCGCACGAAGTCGCGAGTTATGCACGATCTCGCTTCGTTGACGCTGGAAGACGCCATTCGCAGGCATCGCGGCGAGGCGCGCCACGTTACGGCCGGGTTTCGCTCTCTGACCGCCGCGCAACAGCAGCAGTTGATCGTGTTTCTGAAATCGCTGTAGACGCGGAACTCACCGCCGGCAGCTTACTTGTGAGCCGATGGGCCGAATGATATATCCGTGCGCGCCCGCAAGGATGATACATTGATGCAGAATGATTCTGGAAGGCATTATTCCACCTCTGGTCACGCCCTTCGACGACCGCGAGGAACTGGACGAGCAGGCGCATCGAGCCGAGGTGCGTTACCTGATCGAGAAGGCGGGAGTGCACGGCCTGGCGGTGGGCGGCAGCACCGGCGAAGGTCAAACGCTGACTTGCGCCGAACTGCGCCGCCTCACGACCTGGACCGCCGAAGAGGCTCGCGGGCGAGTGCCGATAATCGCCGGTATCATCGCCAACAGTACGCGGGAGGCCATCGAACGCGGCCAGGCAGTCGCCGGCCTGGGGGTGGCGGCCTTGCAGGTCACGCCCGTTCACTACCTGTTCGCGCCCGATGAAGAGCGCTCCATCCGGCACTTCGCGACCATTGCCGAAGCCACCGGCATGCCGGTGATCATCTACAACGTCATCCCCTGGAGCTATCAACCCGCGGCGCGGCTGGCGCGGATGCTGCGGGAAGTGCCTGGCATCATCGGCGTGAAGCAGAGCGCCAGCGACCTGAAGACACTCGCCGACCTGCTGCTGCTGGCGCCGGAGAAGGCCCGTATTTTTTCCGCCGTGGACGCGTTGCTCTATCCCTCGTTCGTGCTGGGGGCCCACGGGTCGATCGGCGCCATCGTCACCGCCGCGCCGGAGTGGTCGGTGGCGCTGTGGAATGCGGTGCGCCGCGGCGAGCAGCAGACGGCGCTCGAATACCACAAGAAGCTCCTGCGGGTGTGGAACGCCATCGACGGCCCCAACCTGCCGGCCAACGTCAAAACCGCCATGGAACTGCAAGGCCGTGCGGGCGGGCGGCCGCGCTCGCCCATGCCGTCCACGAGCGCGGAACAGCGGGAAAGAATCGCGGCGGCGCTCATCAGCCACCAGTGAGGTTTCGGGCATGCAACGCCGCCGGCAGTGGACGGTCCCTGGCGGGAACGTCTCTGGCGCCAGAAGCGTTGAGCAACGGCGCGAAAGGCGAGCATGGCTCGCCTGGACCGATTGATAATCGGTCCGCAGATTGCCAACATGCCCCACACGGGGGTTGCGATTGGGTTTGTGGAGAGTGTCTGCGCCACGTCCAGGTATTTACGCCTTGGTCCCGGCCATCGACTTCCAGGCGTTTTCGGCGGTGATCCGGACCGTGCGGTTGTCGCTTTTCAACTTCGAAAGAATCGCCGCCGCGGCGTCCGCCGACCCGATCCGGGCGAGGCCGATCACCGCGGCGCACTGCCAGTGCTCCTGCGGCCGTTCGAGCGCGCCTTTGTAGACCGCCATCGCCTCGGCCATGTTCCCTTCCTTCACCTGTGCGTCGGCATAACGCAGCATGCCATCCATTACGTCGGTGGCCTGCGTGTCGGAGAGCCCCTTTATGTCCGGGTAGCGCGGCGCCGTGGCGGGCTTTTTGCCGATTCGCCCGAAGGCCCTTGCGCCCATCACGGCAATATCCTTGTTCGGCGACCGCATGGCCTCCAGGCACAGGCCCACGGCGCCGGGCGCGCGGCGGTGCCCCAGCGCGGCCAGGATGCGCGGCTTGAAATCGTCCGGCGCATCTTTGTAAGCGGCCATCAGCGCTTTATTGGAGGCCTCGCCGGGGATGCGCTCCAGGCAATACACCACCTCTTCGCGCAACTCCGCGGCGCCGATCCATTTCGCGATGGGCGGCACCGAGTCCTCGGCCGCGATGTCAGAAAGCAGCCGCAGCGCATGCACGCGCACCGGCAGCGGGTAATCCGGACCGCTGATGGCGATCAGGCCCCTCACTACACCGGCCCGGTTGGCCGACGCAGGGTCCTTTCCCACCGAGTGGACCATGGTGGTCAAGGCTTCCCTCGAGGCCTTTCCCACGCCGGTTTGGCCGGCGGCCAGCTTGCCGAGTTGTGGGATCACAGCCGGAGACGCTTCGCCGGCCTGCCGCCACGCGGCAAAGCGCGTATCGGCACTGTCGCTCTGAATATCAGCCAGGAACTTCTGGTCGTCCGCCATGTCGCCTCCTTACAGATGCCACGGGCCGCGGCCCGGGCGGCTCAACAGCCGGTTGGCTTCCTCGTCGTTGAGGAACCGCTCGTTCACCGGATCCCACTCCAGCTTGCGCTGCAACTGGAACCCGACGTTTCCCAGGATGCACAGCGAGGCCACGCGGTGCCCGGCCTCCATGGCCATGATGGGCTTCTCGCGGGTGCGCACGCACTGCTCGAAGTTCTCGTTGTGTCCGGGGCTGCGAGGCACCTTGCCGCAGTCGCATTGCGAAGCGAAGTCTTTCACCTTCTGGTCGGTCGCGGTGTTGGCGCCGTCGCCATAAGTGACCGTGAGCCTCCCCTTGTCGCCCTGGTAAACGGCGCCGTAGCGCGCCTGGATTTCGGCGGAAGGCGTGCCCGGCTGGGCCCACACCAGCGTCCAGTCCGGGTTCTTGAACTGGTAGGTCACCTCCATGGTGACCGCCGAGTCGTACATGCCGTCGCGCGGCGGCTCTCCCTTGGCATCGATGCTCACCGGCCCGGTATTGTCGGCGCCCATGATCCAGCTCGCGATGCTCATGATGTGCGCGCCGCGATCGCGGATCTGGCCTCCCCCGAAGTCGATCAGCCAGCGGAAGGAGCCGTGGGTATGCTTCGCATTGTAGGGGAGCCAGCGTGCCGGTCCGACCCACATGTCGTAATCGATCTCGGGCGGCGGATCGCTGTCGGGGGTCCAATCGCCCACCGGACTGGCGTAGTGCCAGCAGGTCACTTTGCTTACGGCGCCGAGTTGTCCGGCGCGGATGTAATTGGCCGCCTGCCACGCGGCGACTTGCGAACGGCCCTGCGAGCCGACCTGCACCACGCGCCCATAGCGGTCCGCTGCGGTGACCATGGCCCGGCCTTCCTCGATGGTGTTGCAAGCGGGCTTCTCGCAGTAGACGTCTTTGCCGGCCTGGCAGGCCATGATGGTCATCAGCGCGTGCCAGTGGTCGGGCGTGGCGATATGGACCGCATCCACGTTCTTGTCTTCGAGCAGCCGCCGGAAGTCCCGATAGGTCTTTGGCCGGCCTCCGACGCGCGTGGCCGCTTCATCCAGGTGCTTGGCGTCCACGTCGCACAGCGCCACGGAGACGGCGGGGCTTCTCAGGCTCTTGCCGTCGCCGCCTTGCCCGGGCGTGGGTGGAAGCGCCTTGCCGAGCTCCGCCTCGGGCCGAAGGTGCGTGCGCCCGCGCCCGCCGATTCCGATATGTCCGAGCCGCAGGGTGTCGCTGGGAGCCGGTTGCCCCTGACCGAGCACTCGCCGCGGCACGATGTCAAACAGAAATGCTCCGCCCGCCGCGGCCGAAGACTTCAGAAGGTCTCGTCGCCTCATGGTTGATTCCTTTCTCAAATAGTCCGCAGCAACTCCCGGGTATGCCGGACGCACACTTCAAGGTCGTCACACTGCTGCCGGCCGGGGTCTTTTCCGGGCGGCACCGGAATCGCCGGAGTCGGCTTCCCTCGCTCGGCCAGAGCGAGAAAGCGGCTGAACTCCCAGGCCGGCATCTTGCGGTAGCCATCCCAAAACTTGGGATCGAAGACGCTGAATAACCGGGGCTGCCTCGATACCAGGTTCTCAAAAATGAGCGGCACGCCGGGCCGCATGGCAATGAACTTCCGGATCCACCCGTCGATGTCCACATTGCCGTCGCCCATGTTAACCCATCGCACTGCAACACCCTCCGGCACGCGCCACACGGCGCTGTCCCGGAGGTGCGAGGTTTCGGCATAAGGCCCCAGCATTTCGAGCGTCATGTGCGGATCTTCCAGCATCCACACGGGGTTGGCCGAATCCAGGCAAACGCCGAGGATATCTCTGCCCGCCGCCTCCACCATCGCCTTGAGCTCGCGAGCCTGGAGGTCGCCGCCGTGGTTCTCCACGGCGAGTTTGACACCCGAGTCCAGGATGCGGGAACGCATCCCGCGCACGGCGCGCACCATGTTCTCTATGTGCATGTCGATCTCGGGCCGCTCGGTTGCGCTGCCCAGCACGACCCGCATGGAGCGGGCGCCGAAGATTTGCGAGGCCCTCAAAGCAGGGGCCACCTGCTCTTCGACGGTGCCCAGACCGGCATTGAACGACTTCGAACTGGGACAGACCGAACCATGCGCGAGGACGAGCGAGATGCCCAGCTTATCGGCATGCGCGCGGACCTGTTTGACGGCGGATTCGTCGAGCAGCATGTCGCGCGACAGGGAGATCATGGCGTGACGGAGGTCGATTTTGGAGAGGTAATCGAGGAACTCCGCCGGCGTCCATTTCATCTGGCTGACGCTGCCCGAGATGGCCCCAAGTTCCACTTGCGGGCGCTGTGCCGAAGCCAAGGACTGCGCCACCGCAGCTCCGGCGCCGGCCAGGAAAGTCCTTCTGTCGATCGGCATCACGTGCTCCCTTAGAACCAGAACCGCGGAGAGACTTGCATCAGTCCGGGTTCCGGGCGGCGGTGGGCTGCCCGAACCCTTCGGGTGGAACCGCGCCGTGTCGTTCGCTTTCAAATGACAAGCTGAGGTTAAAGTGTCACATCCATTCCCCGTTGTCAAACGTAACCCGTTAACGCGCTAACCGGCGGCACAACGACTCCGGCGGCCACCAGTGGACGAGGGCACATGAACCGATATAAGGGCTTCACCTGAATCCGGTCCGCGTTCAGGCTGCTACCTGCGATCATCAGGTGATCACAATGAACGCACGCGTCGGACTCTTGCTGTTTAAAGTGCCGGGCTTGCCGGCGCTCAAACCGGGGTTGAATACGCCGCCGGAGCGGGCCGGGCACCTACCACCGCCGCTCCCGCCCAGAAAACCGGCAAGGCAATCGCAGGAGCTTTCGAGAATCTGAACCGCACTCTCCAGAATGCGGAGGGATCGAAGCCGGCAACGCCCAGCGCCACTTCCGGACCGCGCCGGCCTCAAAAAGCGGTAACCGTCAAGCCGCAATCCCATACGGAAGTGACCGAACCGAAGGCGGACGTCTCGTATGAAGATCCTTCAGGCATTCAAGAGGGGATGGAGTATGGCGAGGTGGAGCGCCGGTTTGGACCACCGTCATTGAAGTTGACCACCGGTCTCGGAGAAGAGACACTCTGCTACACACAGACCAGCTAATGAATGGGATGAACGCTAAGGCGTCCTGGGCAATACTGGCGATTTCCGCGCTTTGGTCGGTCTCCCATATACCATCCAAATCCCACGCCCAACTTCAGGGTCTTTTTCTTGCTTCCTTGATCAGGGGATACGTTTACTATAAGTCCAAGTCCATTCTCCTGCCTGCGTGGATTCACGTCGTCGCAAACGCGGGATATTTGGGCGGGATATTGATTGTAGCCCTATACTGCCTGATCCCAGCGGAACCTTCGTGCGGCGGTAGTTCAGGATCCCGTCGAGATGATCCAACGGAGCTGGCATGATGTGGAACTTGTCATACACGATCCGGCAAGTTTTGTGTGCTCTATGACCCGCTGGACGGGCGCCACACCCACAACGTCATAACTATGCCAGGCGGCCAGGATGTTACGGACGAAGAGTGCGCCAGGGCCGCGCTCAGCGGGCGGGACACGACATCAGCGGCCTGAGCGCCTTGCGGGTCGCCGCCGGAGATTGTGACGGTTCGAGCCAGCATCGCGTCGATGTAGCGAACAAGAAGCTGCAAAAGGTCGAACGTCCTCCGGCATCGCGCTGACATCCCCTTACTCCGCAATCGCGTATCTCTTCATCTTATTGATGAGCCCCTGCCGGCTCAGCCCCAGCCGCTTGGCCGCCTGTAGCTGATTGTTCCGCGTCTCCCTCAGCGCTTCGGTGATCATGCGCTGCTCCAGTTCCGCCACCGCGTCCTTCAGCGACTCCGCCCGCGCCGTGCGTGCGGCCGGCCGCGTGGGCGCCGGCCCCGGAATGCCTTCCGACAAATCGTCCTCGCCGATCACGTTGTCGCGCGCGCAGGCCGCCAGCCGCATCACTTCGTTGCGCAGCTGCCGCACGTTTCCCGGCCACGGAGCGGTCGCCAGCCGCCGAAACACCGCCGGCGCGAACTCCAGCCCCGCGCGCCCGCTCTCCTGCCCGTACTCCCTCAGAAAGTGATTCGCCAGCAGCGGAATCTCTTCTCGAATCTCCCGCAGCGCCGGCATGTGGATGTGGATCACCTTGATGCGGTACAGCAGGTCCTCGCGGAACGTGCCCTTGCCGATCTCCGCCTCCAGGTCCTTGTTCGTGGCCGCCAGCAGCCGCACATCCACCGGCACCGGCGCGCGCCCGCCCACGCGCTCCACCACGCGCTCCTGCAAAACCCGCAGGATCTTGGCTTGCGCCGTCAGGCTCAGGTCCCCGATCTCGTCCAGAAACAGCGTGCCGCCGTCCGCCTTCTGGAACTGTCCGAGCCGCGGCTGCACTCCCGTGGCCACCCCCTTCTCGATGCCGAACAGCTCGCTCTCCAGCAGCGTCTCGGGCAGCGCCGCGCAGTTCAGCGCCACGAACGGCCGCCGCGCCCGCGAACTGGTCCGGTGGATCGCCCGCGCCACCAGCTCCTTGCCGGTGCCGCTCTCTCCCGTGATCAACACGCTCACCACACTGTCGCGGATGCGTTCCACCAGCCGAACGATCTGCTGGATTCGCGGTCCCGTGCCGATAATCCCGTGCGTCGCGTACCGGCTCTCCACCTCCCGCCACAGATGCGCGTTCTGCATCACCAGCTCGTCCTGCGTGCGCCGCAGCTCGCCCACCAACTGCGCCGTCTCGATGGCAATCGCGGCATGCGACGCCAGGGCCGCCAGCGTCTGCTCGTCGCGCGCGCAAAACCAGCCCACCCGCTTGTTCAGCACCTCGAAGGCGCCGATCGTCTCCCCCGCCTGGTTTCTCACCGCCACCGCCAGCACCGTGCGCGTGCGATAACCCGTCTGCCCGTCGATCGCGTCGTAGAACCGCGGATCGCTGTAGGCGTCGCGAACGTTGATCGTCTCGCCCGTCAGCACCGTGCTCCCCGCGATTCCGTGGCTGGCATCGAAGCGCAGAATCTCGTCGCTGCCCAGCGCCACCTTCGACCACAGCTCGTTGCGTTCCCGGTCCAGCAGGAAAATGCTGGCGCGGTCGCAACCCAGCAGGTCCGTCGCTTCCCTCGCAATCAGGTCGAGAAGCGCCCCCAGGTCCCGTTCCGAATTCATCTTCTGGCAGATCGCCAGGATAGCCGAGAGCTTCTCGGCGAGTTCCGGCTGTGGCGAAGGTCCCATGGGGTTTCAGTCTATCGCATCCGGCGATCGCTGTCCAGAAAGTAGACAACCTGTAAACGCCGATTTCCCATGTCCATGTCCTGTACAATCAATTAGCACCATATCTGATTGAAAACAAGACAGTTAACGCTGATACAAGTTTGGCTCTTCTCCTGCCCTAAGAGGGAATGTAGGTTTGGGCTCCTCCGACAGGAGGCCCGAATCGCGCGGATGCGTCGGAGGACCTTCGCACGGTCTCGGGAAGGGGGAGCCCGCCCTGCCAGAATGTCGCACCCGTCCTGCGCTGCCGCGAAAGCGGGGCGCAGGACACCCTCTCCATTGCCGCCAGCCTGCGGCTATCATCGACCTATGGGCGCTACTCGCTTCCACCGGTACGAGATTCGCAACCGCTGGACCGGCAATCAGGGCACCGGCACCTCCGCCTATACCGCGTATAGCCGCGATCATGAGCTGAGCGCAGCCGGCAAACTGTTATTCATACCGGGTTCCTCCGATCCTGCGTTCCGGGGAAACCCAGCTCGTTATAACCCCGAGGAATTACTGGTCGGAGCTATCTCTGCCTGCCACATGCTCTGGGTGCTCCACTTATGCGCCGATGCCGGCATCGTAGTCCTGGACTACTCCGACGAGGCTATTGGCGAAATGGTCGAACATCCGGACGGCTCCGGAGAAATCACCCGCGTAGTACTTCAGCCGCGAATCCGGATCGCAGATGCCGCCCGCTCCGCGGAAGCCATTGCGCTGCATGATCGCGCGCACGGCCTGTGTGCCCTCGCGCGCTCCATGAACTTTCCCGTGGTTAACGAGCCTCAGATTATTCCCATATAGCCCATGTGGTATTACTGAGAGTTTTTTCCGTAAGGACCTGAACCGTACCCTATACCCTTTCGGTACATTCAGGTCTTTAACTTTAGTTAGTAATCAATTACTGTCGAGCCATGAGATCGACACTGTTGCTGACCTTGATCCTTCTGCTCGCCGGTACGCTCGCTACGGCTGGCACCCTTCAGGACCCTTTCCACCAATCCCAGGCCGGTTGCTCCTACACGTTGACCACGCCGTTTTCCACCTGTGACGTCATCGGCGACGAGATGCTGTTTGACATACAGAAAGCCACCGTAACCGTATCCACCAGCTTTATCGATGCAACCGTGTTCTTCAACTACGGTGGTGGGAGTTCGCTGTCTTCGTTCAATGTGGGCGGCGCCGATCTGAACGTTGGCGACCTCTTCTTCTACGATCCGAGCAGCCCGCAAACTTCCCACTATGATTCGCTCCTGACTTACCCCGAATATGCCTACGGAGTGCCGCTGGTCAATCACGATGGTCTTACCGCGGGCAACCTGTATCAGGTCGCGAACTTCAACGGCCTGCAAACCGCCGATTCGATTCTCAACCAGCCCGGCATGTACTATCGGCACACCCAGCCCGTATGGATGACTACCGGTGAAACGTTGGCCGCCACTGGCACCGGCGTGTCGGTAACCGCCACCGGCGCCGACGGAGTGAGCGGCGCCCTCTACGAAGCCTCGATCCATATCCCCACGCCGGCCGCTTTTCCTCTCTTGATCAAGAACAATCAGATCGGCATTGGATTCGAAGCCGCGACCTGCGGCAACGACGTGCTGACGGGTCTGATCGTCGTGACCCCCACTCCCGAGCCCACATCCCTGACTTTGATGGGGGCCGGCCTCGGCCTCATGGGCTTCGGCCTCTGGCGCCGCAAACGCAGACTAACCGAGCCGCGACCGTAAGGAAGCGGTCACCCCTACGGTTTCAGAATCACCTTCATCAGGTCCGATTCCCTGCGGTATAGCCGTCCGAACCACGCCGGCCCTTCCTCCAGCGGCGCCACCGCGCTGATCAGCGGATCCACCCGGATCGCGCCGGACGCGATCAGCGCGATGCACGCCGGGTATTCGCCGCTCGAAGCGCACGAGCCCTGCAGCCGGATCTGGCGCGTCACCACGGCCTGCAAAGGCAGCTCCACCGTGGGCGCCACGTTGCCCACCAGGGTCACCGCGCCGCCCTTCGAAGCGCAACCGATCGCCGTGCGCACCGATTCGTTTGCTCCCACGCACTCCACCACCACGCCGGCGCCCCGCCCTTCGGTCATCTCCCGAACCGCCGCGGCCGCATCTTCTTTCTTGGAATTGAGCGTGCCGGTCGCGCCCAGCCCGCGCGCCGCCTGGAGCCTGGATTCGTCCACGTCGATTGCCACCACCCGCGCACACCCCGCCGCCCGCAGCGCCTGCACCGCCAGCATCCCGATCATCCCGCTCCCCACCACCACCGCCGTCGCCCCCAGCTGGAACGGCGTCAGATTCACCGCGTGTACCGCCACGGAAACGGCTTCGATCAGCGCCGCCTGCTCGAAGGTCATCTGATCCGGGAGCCGGTACACGATGCGCCGCGGCACCGCCACGTACTCCGCGAACGCGCCGTGCCGGCGGTACTCTCCCGGCGAAACGCCCAGCACCTGCCGGTTCTCGCACAGGTTGACCTCTCCGCGCCCGCAGAAATAGCAGCGCCCGCAGTAGATCGTGGAGTCGAACGTCACGCGGTCGCCCGCCCGCAGGTCGCCCACCCCGGCGCCGGTCTCCACCACTTCGCCGGCCGCCTCGTGGCCCATCACCAGCGGCGGAATGCGCCGCCCGGTCGACCCGTCGAGCCCGTGCACGTCGCTCCCGCAAATGCCGCACGCGCGCACGCGAACCAGCACGTCCTCCGCCCCGATCTCCGGCTCCGGCATCCGGACCAGCTCGAGCTTCATGTACTCTTTCAGCATCAGCGCATTCATATACACGCCATCGTACACTCGTGGCGCCCGCAATTGCACGCCGGGGAACCCGGCAGCCCCCGCCGGTGTCGATACTCAAGTCGGAATCGCGTGCAAGACGTCCTCCCATCCCGCCCCGACCCGTCCGCGCCGCGGAAAATGAGGGAGGCCCCTTTCCTGGTGCAGGCCGCCGGACTGCTCGCCACTGGATGGCTGATCTGGCTCACCTCGCTGTCCCCGCGCATCCACCGCTTCACCTGGTCCAGCCTCATCGGCCACGCCCTGGGATATGCCCTCCTCGCCTGGGTCTGGAGCGCCGTCATCACGTTCGCGCTGTACCTGGCCGTCCCCGCTCACCAACGGCGCGACGTGCTGTGGACCTCGTTTCGCACCGCCGGCGCCGCCGTCTGGTTCGCGCCCGCCATTATCCTCTTGACGCAGCTTTCCCCCGCGGCCCTGGCGCCCGCGCTCGTGTTGGTAGTCACCGCCACCCGCCTCCTCTATTGCGAGTGGCGGCTGCGCCATCCGCCTCTCGAAGACCCGGCGCCGCTTCCTTACGTGCCGGGGACCTTCGGCGAAAATCAACCGCCGCCGCCATTTTTCCTGAACCGGTTGGCGCCCGCGCTCGTCGTGGCTTTGTGCATCCAGGCGGGCGTGATCGCGATTTGGTGGCGCTTCCCTCTTCTGGCCGCCGGGCTGTTTGCGGCCGGCGCTGCCGTCCTCACCATCAACGCCGTTTCATCCGGCGCCGTCGAGGTCGAAAACCCGCGCAACTTGCCGCGGGCGATCCTCGGAGTTCTTCTTACCCTGGTGTTGGCCTCGGGACTCACCGTGGGCGGCCTCAGCGGGCGCGTGATTCACAGGCCTGGCCTCGGAGGCGCGCCAAGCGCCGGTGTTCCCGCCGGGCTCCTCGAAAAAGCCCGCGCGCTCCTGCGATCGGTTCTCTATGGCGAGCAGCCGCCCGGGGAAGCCTCCGATTCGCTCTCCAAAGCGACTCCCGAACTCCCCGGCAACGCCTTCCCGCCGGGCAGTTTTCCGGGGGTGGTTTTGACCTCCGAAGTGCGGCCCGTTCCTTTGCTGGTCACTCCCATGCCGGCCAACCGCGCTCTCTTCGGTGCATCCGCCCAGACTTACAGCATTCCCTTCGGCGGCGAGTACTGGTTATACCGGTGGCTGTATCGCAAGCCGCCCCTGAACTCCTATCGCCAAAAGGGAGACCCCGCGGCCCTCTCCTTCAGCACCACCGACCACTGGCCCCTCATGATGGAAGCCCGCCAGAAGTTGGACCAGCCCATCGACCTCCGATGTTGCAGCACTGTGCGCGTGGACATCTGGAATGCCGACCGCAATCCCGGCGCCGTGACCTTGCAGCTTTTTGCCTGGGACACCGGATCGCCCGCCGCGCGCTCCACCCCTCTCGGCAGCGCGTCCGTGCACTCGGCGCCCGACCTCCGCAAGGACCCGGCGATCGCCGTCCCCGAGACCCTGGAGTTTCCGATCCCGCCCGACGTGATCGAAAACTGCACCGAGTTTCAGATGGTCTTCCGCCGCTCCGGCGACCGCATGGACCGCAGCACACGCATTGCCATCGACCGTTTTCTTTTGGTGCCCCGGTAGGTTACCGGTCGGCGGGATCTAACGCCGGCCGGGCCGCTACACAGGCCCGGCCGGCCGTTCGGCAGCGTCCGCTCGCGCCCCCCGCGCGCCTGGGCGCAAATGCAGGAGGCGATGGAGGCATCACACAAAAACGCTGCCGCTCATGTTCACTCCATCTAGCGACGGCTTGATTATACTCCCAAATATCGGACGTGTACATCCAATATTTGCGATTTGTGTGTGTGCGCACAAATCGGCTGCCGGCCCCTCGGCGCCCGGCAGAACTAAAATAGACTTGGTGATCGGCAAAGTCACAATCATCACCGGCGCTAAGGGCGGACTCGGCACTTTCGTCACCGAATCGTTTCTGGCCGCCGGCGCCAAAGTCATAGGCGTGTCGCGTTCGATCCAGGCCAGCGACTTCCCGCACGCCGAATTCTCCGCCATCGCGGCGGAGCTCACCAGCGCCGATGCGGCCCGGCAACTGGCCGCCGAGGTGGTTGCCCGCTTTGGCCGCATCGACGTCCTCGTGCACGTCATGGGCGGCTTCGCGGGCGGTCAGAGCGTGGCCGAAACCGGCGACGCCACCTTCGAGCAGATGCTCGACCTCAACTATCGTTCCGCTTTCTTCATCGCGCGCGCCGTGCTGCCGCAAATGAGGCAGCAAGCGAGCGGCCGCATCCTCGCCGTAGCCAGCCGCCAGGCCGTCGAACCGGCGCCCATGGTAGGAGCTTACAGCGCCTCCAAGGCCGCGCTGGTCTCGCTCGTCCGCACCATCGCCCTGGAGAACAAGGATTGCTCCATCACGGCCAACACCGTGTTGCCGGGCACCATGGATACTCCCGCAAATCGCGCCGGAGATCCCCAGGCCGACCGGTCGCGATGGGTCCAGCCGTCGCAGGTTGCCGCGCTCCTCGTGCATCTTGCGTCGGACGCCGCCGCCGAAATCACGGGCGCGGCCATTCCGATCTACGGCAAGCAGCTCTGACATCGTGGGTGTAGTGGAATCGACCCCCTCAAGGGTCTTTGGAATGGACTCGCTGTCCGCCTCGCGAGGAGAACCATGAAATTACGGCCGGCCGCCTTCCTCTACCTTGCGCTAGTAACCGGGTCGGCCGCCGCACAGACCATCAACACCGTCGCCGGCGGCGGACCGCCCGACGGCATTCCCGCGGTCAACGTCTCCCTAGGCTATGAGTCGTACACCGGCGGCACCCTCGCCGTCGACACCGCCGGCAACCTCTACTTCGCATCCCCGGCGCATCTCCGCGTGTTCAAAGTCACCCCTGGCGGCGCCATCGCCGCCATAGCGGGCAACGGAACTTCGGGCGTGGCGGGTGAAGGCGGACCGGTAACCGCCGCCCAGCTCTATCCAGCGGCGGTCGCTGTGGACTCGCTGGGAAACGTCTATGTCGCGGAAGATGGTGCTCGCGTCCTCGAGATATCCGCCGGCATCCTCACCAACGTCGGGGTGAGTAACGCGCTCTCGATGGCCACTGATGCCGCTGGCAATCTTTACTTCATCGGCCGGGCGGGGGTCTACAAGCTGTCCGGCGGCGCCGTCACCCTGGTGGCGGGAGGCGGATCCGACACCGGTGATGGAGGCCTGGCAACCAGCGCGGCGCTCTCTCAGTCATTTGGCCTGGCTCTCGACACTTCCGGCAACATCTACATTGCCGAAACCGGCGCCAATCGTATTCGAAAGGTCTCGGACGGCATCATTACCACCGTCGCTGGCTCCGGCGTGCCCGGCTACTCCGGCGATGGAGGCCCCGCCACCAGCGCCCAACTCCTCCATCCCGACCAGGTGGCCGTCGATGGCAGCGGCAATCTCTACATCGCCGACTACTCCAACAACCGCGTCCGCAAAGTCTCCAACGGCATCATCACCACGGTCGCGGGCACTGGCGTTCCCGGCTACTCCGGCGATGGCGCGGCGGCCACCAACGCCACCCTCCATTTTCCGAGCAGCGTGGCCGTGACTCCCTCTGGCGATCTCTACATCGCCGAGTATTGGAACCAGCGCATCCGCAAGGTGTCCGGCGGCGTCATCACCACCTTCGCCGGCAACGGCCTGTACGGCGCCGATGGCGATGGCCTGCCGCCCACCGGCGCTCAGCTCCTCAAACCTCACGGCGTCGCGCTAGACGCTGCCGACACCCTCTATATCGCCGACTCCTACAACCACCGCGTCCTCCGGTCCTACGCCGGCCTCATCACCACGGTCGCCGGCACCGGAGTGTCGGGTTACTCGGGAGATGGCGGTCCGGCTGCCAGTGCCCAACTCGGCGTTCCCGAGGCCCTTGCGGTGGATTCCGCCGGCAACCTGTACATCACGGATTCCCTGTACGACACCATCCGCATGGTTTCGGGCGGAATCATCCGGACCATCGCAGGTAACGGCCGCATCGGCTACTCCGGCGATGGCGGCCCCGCTTCGGCATCCACGCTCCAGGGTCCCGAGGGAATCTTCGTGGCCCCCAAGGGTGACATCTATTTTGCCGACACGTTGAACAACGTGGTTCGCAAAATATCTGGCGGCATCATCACCACCATAGTGGGGAACCCATATCTCGGTCCGGGCTATTCCGGCGATTTCGGCCCCGCCATCCTCGCCCGCCTCTGGTACCCCAGTGACGTGGCCCTCGATGGCCGCGGCAACCTCTACATATCCGACCATGGGAACCACCGCATTCGCAAAGTCTCCAACGGCATCATCACCACCGTCGCGGGGAATGGCGACGAGACCTCATCCGGCGATGGCGGACCTGCCATCAGCGCCGGAATGTATCCCGAGCGCCTGGCACTCGATCCCTCCGGCAATCTTTATATCAGCGAAATCGCGCCCAGCACGCCAGGCACTTTCGCCGGCAGCCGCATCCGCAAAATCTCCGCAGGCATCGTCACGACCATCGTCGGCGGCCCCGTAGCCGGTTTCTCCGGCGACGGCGGACAGCCTCTGAACGCGTAGATAGATGGTCCGCTCGGTATCGCCATAGCTTCCGGCTCCCTGTACATCGCCGACCTCTCCAACAACCGCATCCGGCAAGTGACTGGCGTGACCATTCCGCCGCCCGCCCCTTCCTCTGTGACTCCGCCATCCGGCAGCGGTGTCAGTCAGTCCATGACGTTCACCTTCACCGATCCGCGCGGCTATCAGGACCTCGATGTAGTCAACGTGCTCATTAACGACTTCCTGGACGCACGCAATGCCTGCTACGTCACTTACAGCCGCTCATACAACATGTTGTATCTGCTCGACGATGCCGGCACGGCTCTTCTGCCCGGAGTTACCCTCAGCTCATCCGGCGGCACGCTCTTTGCGCTCGGCAACCGGCAGTGCACGGTGATCGCTTCCGGCCCTCCTGTGTCGAGCGGCAACACTCTGGCGCTCACTCTGAGCCTGACTTTCTCTCCTGCTTTCTCCGGCAGCAAGCTGATCTGGCTGGCGGCCCGCGACATTGCCGGGAACACGTCGGGATGGCAGCCGTTGGGTACGTGGACCGTGCCCGGCGCTGCCGCCAGTGCGCTTGCCGCCGCCGGAGTCACTCCCGCCGCCGGCGCCGGATCGCACCCCTCGTTTACGTTCACCTTCACCGATACCAACGGCGTCTCCGACATCGGCGTGGTGGATATTCTGATCAACGATTCGCTCGACGCGCGCGCCGCCTGTTACCTGGCTTACAGTTGTCCCCTGAACCTCCTGTACATAGTCAACGATGCCGGCACGGAGGTATTGCCGCCGATCGTTCCGGGGCAAGGCGTGGCGGTCGAAGCGTCCGTCAGCAACAGCCAGTGCTATGTCCCCTCGACACTCAATATGGTGAGTCTCAACGGCAATGTCTTATCCCTGACCCTGTCCCCCATTTTCTCCACCTCCTTCACCGGTAACAGGGTGATCTACATGGCCGCCCGCGACGTCTCCGGCGCCCAGTCCACAGGCTGGCAGGCCATGGGCACGTGGACCGTGCAGTGAACCTTGCTTATCCGCGTTGATCCGTGTTCATCGGCGGCCATCCCTCTTGCCGTTGCACAATAGGTCAGTGGTGCAACCCTCGGCAATCCTCTTCGATCCGCGGTGAACTTTCGATGCGGGAACAGCGCCGGGGCGCGAATGTGTGACCTGTCCCGGGGCTGCTACCAGGACGCTTCGGGCCACACAATGGCAGGCAATCGCAGGCGCGGAGTAACAGCCGGCCAGACACGACCGCTTGGTTTTGGTCCCCTCTTCGGCGTCCCGGTCGGGTGCCCAGGGCTTACACCCGATGGGTCCATCTGTTGCACCTGTTTCAAAAAAGCCAGCCCGGCCGCGAGCGTGATATAGGATAGAAGAGTCTGAAACCGGAGCGCTGAATGAAGCCGCAATCCACATACCTGCTAAAGATCGTCCTCGGCGTTCTCTTCATGCTCGGCGCTTATTGCGCCGGCTGCGGCCGGATCGACCTCTGGCCCGGCTGGTGTTATGCGGCGTTCTTCTTAGTCATGTTCCTCGCATCCTTCCGCATCGCCCTGAGGGTCGCCCCCGATCTCATTGTGGCGCGCGTGTCCTGGGACGCGGGTGCCAAGCGGTGGGATCAGCCCATCGTTACGTTCTTGATGCTTGGTCCGATCGTTACCTGCCTGGTGGCCGGTTTGGACGCGCGCCATAACGGCCTTCGTGCCGCGGATTTCAGGGTCGCCCTGGGCTATGTCCTGGCAGTGGCGGGCTCCGCGCTCACGCAGTCCGCCGTGGCGGTAAACCGGTTCTACGCGCCCGTCATGCGGATCCAAAAGGAGCGGGGGCATACGGTCGTCGACACCGGGCCTTACCGGCTGGTGCGTCATCCGGGGAATATGGGCAACGTCATCTTGAACGCCGCCGCCCCGTTAATGTTGGCGTCGGACTGGGCGTGGATTCCGGCCGCGACCCTGATCGTCGTGACAATCGTTCGCACCATGCTGGAGGACCGCGCGCTGTGCCAGGAATTGCCCGGCTATGCGGCCTTTGCCGGGCGCACCCGCAGCCGGCTCATTCCCGGAATCTGGTAGCTGTGGCAAGCGGAGGGCGCCGCGAGCTACAGTGATGGCGTGATAGAACTCCGCAAGACAATTCTCTCGACCGTGCTCGCGGCCTTAATGGCGTCGAGTTTCCCTCCGCCGGCCAAAGCACAGTATGTCCAGCAAGGCGGCAAGCTGGTCGGCACGGGCCTCCTGGGAACGCCGGGGGACTGGGCTGTTGCCATATCCGGAGACGGCAACACGGCGATCGCCGGAGGGCTTGGCGACAACAACAACGTGGGGGCGGCGTGGGTCTACACGCGGAGCAGCGCGGCCCAGGGTTCGAACTGGAGCCAGTACGGCGGCAAGCTGACTGGCGGGGGCGCCGGGGGGCAGGCGTTCTTTGGCGGAGCCGTCGGGATGTCCGCCGACGGGAGCACGGCCATCGTGGGGGCCACCAGCGACAATTCCAATGTGGGCGCGGCGTGGATCTTCGCGCGGGCGAATGGAGGCTTTAACCAGCAGGGCGGCAAGCTGGTGGGCTCCGACGCCACAGGTCTCCCGCAATACCAGGGCAGTGGCGTCGCGCTCTCCGGAGACGGCAACACGGCCATCGTGGGGGGATCCGGCGACAACTACCCCATCGGCGCGGCGTGGATCTACACGCGGAGCAACGGTGTGTGGACCCAGCAGGGCCCCAAGTTGGTGGGCACCGGCTACGGAAGCTCGTCGTTCCAAGGGTGGTCGGTCGCGCTGTCGGGGGACGGGAACACGGCGCTGGTGGGGGCGCTCGGCGACAACGGCTATACCGGCGCGGCGTGGGTCTTCACGCGGAGCAACGGTGTGTGGACTCAGCAGGGCAGCAAACTGATCGGCGCCGGCGCGATCGGAGCGGCGGCCCTAGGCTACTCGGTGGCGCTCTCCGCGGATGGCAACACCGCCATCGTGGGGGGACGGCAGGACGCCGCCAATGTGGGCGCCGCGTGGATCTTTACGCGGAGTAACGGAGTGTGGACCCAGCAAAGCAAGCTGGTTGGCACGGGCGCCGTGGGCCAGTCCTACCAGGGCAGCTCCGTCTCGATTTCCGCGGACGGCAACACCGCCGTTCTGGGAGGATGGGGGGACAATGATTCCGCGGGCGCCGTGTGGGTCTTCGCGCGGACCAACGGTGTGTGGAACCAGTTGGGCGACAAGTTGATTGGGACCGGCGCTACGCCGGGAGCGGAACAAGGCTACGCCGTCGCGATATCCGGTGACGCGGCCACGGTGTTCGAGGGCGGGTTCTCCGACAATAACAACGTAGGAGCCGCGTGGGCGTTCGCCTCGCAAGGGGCGGCGGCGCCCGCGGCTACGTCGGCCAGTCCGGCGGGAGGCAGCGGAACTACCCAGACGTTTACCTTCACGTTTTCGGATACCGGCGGGTGGCAGAGCCTGACCGTGGTGGACGCGCTCGTCAACAACGTGCTCGATGGGCGGCAGGCCTGCTACGTGGCGTTCGTGCCGTCGGGCGCTAACTCCGGGTCGGTTTACCTGGTGGACAATGCCGGCGATGCGGGAGGGCCGTACTCGGGGATGGTGCTGCCGGGATCGGGCAGCGTGAGCAACGGCCAGTGCAGCATCACGGGGGCCGGCAGCCTGGTAGCGGGCAGCGGGAATACGCTGACGCTGACGCTGCCGATCACCTTCACGCCGGCGTTCGCGGGCAACAAAGTGGTCTACCTCTCGGCGCAGGACGCTTCGTCGAACACGGGGTGGCAGGCGCTGGGAACGTGGACGGTCCCAGGGACGGGCATCGCCGGTCCGGCGGTCAGCGGAGTGAGCCCGGTGCGCGGCACGGGCTTCACCCAGACGCTGACGTTCACCTTCACGGACACCAACGGATGGCAGGACATCTCGGTGGCGAACGTGCTGATCGCGAGCGCGATCAACGGCATCGGCGCGTGCTACGTGGCGTTCGCGCCCTCCGGGGCGGGCTCAGGTTCGGTCTACCTCGTGGATAACGCGGGCGACGCGGGCGGGCCGTACTCGGGGATGGTGCTGCCGGGATCGGGCAGCGTGAGCAATGGCCAGTGCGTCATCGCGGGGACGGGAAGTTCGGCGTCGGGGAGCGTCAACACGCTGACGTTGACGCTGGCGATCACGTTCAGCCAGAGCTTCGCGGGGAACCGGATCGTGTACGCGGCGGCGCGCAATGGCGGCGGCCAGAACTCGGGGTGGCAGGCGGTGGGGACCGCCGGCATCCAGTAGGATCACTGCGGCTCGGCAAAGACGCGCCGCACCAGGTTCGCGACGGGACTCAGGTTGGGCCAGTCGGGATATGTCGTCTTCAACTCGACGGCGAGCTGCTTTCCGGCATCGTCGGCCGACATGCCTTGCGCCTTCAGGGCCAGCGCGCGGGAACGCACGCCGGTGATGAAGTCGCGCTCCTTGGCGATCAGCGAGCCATCGCCGAGATCGCCGTGATCGGGCACCACGTAGCGCGGAGCGAGGGGGGCGAGCTTGTCGAGGATGGCGAGCCAGCCCGACACGCTGGCATCCGCGCTGGGGATGGAAGGGACGAGCTTGCTCTCGACGATGTCGCCGGAGACGAGGGTGCTGTCGGGCGAGACGAAGATCAGCTCATCGCCCTTGGTGTGGCCCGCGCCGAGCCACATGAGGCGGGCGGTGACGCCGCCGAGATCGAGCGTGGCCTCGCTCGTAAAGACGATGTCGGGCGATCGCAGCTTGACGCCGGCGAGCAGCTCGCCGAACTGCGCGGACCGTTTGCTGAAAAGATCGATCATCTCCGCGCCGTGTTGCGCCATCTCTTCCTGCTGCACGGCGTCCCGAATCAGGATCGTGCCGGGAGGAAAGCCCTGAACGCCCGAGGCGTGTTCGGGATGGAAGTGGGTGGTGGTGAGAAAGAGCTTCGGGTTGGAGGCGAGCTTGTTGGCAACGCGGGCGATGGTGGCTCCGTTGCGCGGGCCGAGGCCGGTATCGACCACCAGCGTGGCGCCGCTGCCCACCACGATGGCGACGTTGGGCCATCCCACGATGGCGAACACGTGATCGGACACGCGCGTGGCGGTTTCGGGCAGGATCGGGTTGCTCTGCGCGGCGGCCGCGGCGGCCCACAGAAAAGCGAGAGTGAAGCAGGATGAGATTCGCATGATGCCCTCCATCACGGCGCGGTCGAGAGCGCTTTGACCAGCTCGAACAGGAAGGTCTGGCCCTCGTAGAACGAGCGCACCATCATGCGCTCGTCGCGGCCGTGTGCGCGATTGTCGTCGCGCTCGCTGAAGAATCCCTGCACGCCGTAGGTGGGAATGCCGGCGGCGCGCAATGCCCGGCCGTCGGTGGCGCCGGTGCTCATGGTGGGGAGCACCACGACGCCCGGCCACATGGTGTCGGTGATGCGGGACATGGCCCGCAGGATGTCGGGGCGCAGCGGAGAGCCCGGGGAGTTCTCCTCCTGGTTGGCGATCGAGACGGCCACCTGGTCGTCGGCGATGACCTTCTTGAGCGCGGCCAGGACGTAGTCGAGCTTATCGTCGGGCTGCACCCGGCAGTTGACGTTGGCGGCAGCCAGTTGGGGCAGGGCATTGGGGGCATGCCCGCCTTCGAGCATGGTGGCCACACAGGTGGTGCGCAGCATGGAATTCCAGGCGGGAGACGCCTGGGCGATGCGCCGCATGGCTTCGGCATCGCCTTCGGCCACCTTGGCGAGATCGGCCTTCTTGCCGGAGGTATCGATCTTGGCCATGCCCGCGAAGTAGGCGCGGGTGACCTCGTTGATCTTGAACGGGAAGCTCGACTGGCTCAGGCGCACGAGCGCTCCGGCGAGGCGATAGATGGCGTTGTCCGGCACGGGCAGCGAGCTGTGCCCGCCCTTGTTGCGGACTTCGAGGCGAAGATCGAGATACCACTTCTCGGCCGCCTGAATATCGTTGGAGAGGCGCTGGCCGCCGACCATCTGGCCCCTGCCGCCCTCGTTCAGGCAAAACTCGGCGTCGATCAGGCTGCGGTGGCTCTTGATGAGCCAGTCGACGCCGTTGTAGGGGCCGCCGCCTTCTTCGTCGGCGGTGAGCGCCACGATGATGTCGCGGTCGGGGCGGTAGCCTTCGCGGCGGTAGCGGATCAGGTTGGCAATCCAGACGGCGGCCTGGGCCTTGTCGTCGGCGGTGCCGCGGCCGTAGTAATAGCCGTCCTTTTCGGTGAAGACGAAGGGATCCATGCTCCAGTCTTCGCGCTTGGCTTCCACCACGTCGGTGTGGGCCAGGAGCAGGATGGGCTTGAGCTTGCCGGTCCCGCGGTAGCGGACGACGAGGTTGGCCTTGGTGGGAATCACGCCGCCGAGGAAGATGTCGGAGTCGGGAAAGCCGGCGGCGCGGAGACGCCGGGCCACGGCTTCGGCGACCGGGGTGGTGGCGCCGGTGGTGAAGCCCGATTTGATCTCGATCATTTCCTTATAGATGTCGTGGGCGACGCGCTGGTCGGCCTCGGGCGGCATGGTGGATGCGGCGAAGCAAACGATGGGACTGGCGAGCAGAATGCTGCGAAACATGGTTAACCATGATACACCGGCCGGGCGAACAGGCGAGCTTCGCTCGCCGGGCGGGTTGACAACCCGCCGCAGGATACCATCCTGTCGCCATGAGCCTGGGGCTCACCAAAAGTGATGAAAACCCAAGCGGCTGGCGGGTTGAATCCTGGTT
>Ga0316363_10000345_pt1 | contig 67828 bp, 56 predicted proteins | sample Sb_taG_3_FD_200459 | JGI IMG/M metagenome (GOLD analysis project Ga0316363, IMG submission 200459) | Peat soil microbial communities from Weissenstadt, Germany - Sb_50d_a_PC metaG (v2) (version 2) | ecosystem: Environmental > Terrestrial > Soil > Wetlands > Peat | place: Germany: Weissenstadt...
GGGGTGGACGAACCTCTTGTGATCCAGTTGTGGCGCCAGCCGCATCGCTGGGTAGCGAAGTTCGGTCAGGATAAACGCTGAATGCATATAAGCGTGAAACCTTCCCCAAGATGAGATCTCCCAAGCGCAAGCTAACAAGGGCACTGGAAGACTACCAGTTTGATAGGACGGATGTGTAAGCCGGGCGACCGGTTGAGCTTACCGTTACTAATTGCCCGTTCGGCTTGACCATAAAATTTACTGCGCACAGCACGGCCGGCGTACCAACGCCGCGCCTCGAGTGACGCTGCTCTTTACGTCAGCCCGTCAAATATTCTGCATTACAAGTTCTGGGTGACTATAGCGAGAGGGACCCACCCGTTCCCATCCCGAACACGGCAGTTAAGCCTCCCAGCCCCGATGGTACTGCACGCGCAAGTGTGTGGGAGAGTAGGAAGTTGCCCGGTTTCATACAAAAGGCCCGACAGCAATGTCGGGCTTTTTTATTTGCCCTCACCGCCTCTTGAGCGCTTCCAGCTCTTCCAGCGTCCGCGGCCAGTCCTCCCTCAGCAGGCGCGAGAGCGCCCGGTCCGCCAGCAACCGCCCCCCGGTCTGGCACCCCGCGCAATAGTTGGTCTCGTTGGACGCGTAGCGAATGCGCTGGATTTTCGCGCCGCATCGCGGGCACGGCTGGCCGTACTTGCCGTGGACTGCCATTCGCTCGCGAAACGCGGTGACTTTCTCCGGAAACGCGCCGCCGGCTTCCGCGCGCAGCCGCTCCACCCACTCCGTCAGCGTCTCCCGCGCCGCGACGTACAGCCGGCCGATCTCCTCCGCCGTGAGCCTGCTCGTCAACGTGACCGGCGAAAGGCGCGCGCGGTGCAGGATCTCGTCCGAATAGGCGTTGCCGATCCCGCTGAACAGGCGTGGATCCGTGAGCGCGCGTTTCAGCGTGTGATTGGCCGAAGTCAGCGCCGCCCGAAACGCCGCGGCGCCGGCCTCCAGCACCTCGACGCCGCCGGCATCAAGGGCGCCCAGCCCCTCTTCGCCGCGAGCCATGTGCAGCGACGCGCGATGCTGCGAGCCCGCCTCGGTGAGCACCAGTGCGCCCGAGTCGAACGTGAACGCCGCCAGCGCCTTCCCTCCAGCCTTGGCACCCGCCGCGCGCCAATGCAGGCGCCCCGCGATCATCAGGTGGAGCACCAGCCAGATGCCGCCTTCCACCCCGATGGCGATTCGTTTTCCGATGCGCCGCACTTCGCGGACCGTCCGCCCCTCGGCTGCCGACACCGGCGGATCGGTGGTGCGAAGCAAGAACGGCCCGCGGATCGCCACCCGCTCGAGCCTGTGCCCCACGATGCGGCTGCCCACGGCCTCGACATACACCTGCACGTCCGGAAGTTCCGGCATCCTTGTTATAGTAAGCGGGATGCGAGTGCGCGCGCTCCAGTTTTTCTGTTTCGCGGCCCTGGCGGCGGCCCAGCCCGCCCCTGACCGCCATGTCATCGTGATGAGCATCGACGGATTTCCCGCTTACGCGCTGCGCGATCCGGGCATCCCGCTGCCCGTCCTCCGCAAGCTGATCGCCGAAGGCGGCGCGGCCGAGGGCGTCACTCCCATCAACCCCACCGTCACCTGGCCGAACCACACCGCCATCGTCACCGGAGTGGACGCCACGAAGCACGGCGTCCTCTACAACGGCCTGCCGGTGCGCGGCGCCGACGGCAGGCAACTGCGCGTCCAGCCGTGGGTCGATAAAACTCAGCTGGTCGAGGCCCGCACCGTCTACGACGCCGCGCACGACGCCGGCCTCACCGTCGCGGAAGTCGACTGGGTGGCCATTTATCACGCGGCGTCGGTGAACTGGTCCTTCGCCGAACTGCCGCAGGAGGACGGTGTCGCGCGCGAGATGATCGATCGCGGCCTCGTCACCCAAGAGCAGATCCGCAACTTCCAGAAGTTCCAGATCACTCTCAAAGACGACATCTGGATGCGCGCCGCGGTTCACATCATCGAGACGCACAAGCCGAACCTCCTGCTGTTGCACCTGCTGGCCACCGATTCCGCGCAGCACCAATACGGCGCGCGGTCCCTGGCGGCCAACACCGCGCTGATATTGGGCGATCGCCAGGTGCAGCGAGTCCTGGACGCCATCGACCGCGCAGGCATTCGCGAAAGCACCACCTTGTTTGTCGTCTCCGACCACGGCTTCAAGAGCTTCCAGCACACCATCCGGCCCAATGCGCTGCTGCGCGAAAAGGGCCTGCTGGCGGAGCGCGAAGGGCAAGTCGATTGCGATGCCTGGGCAGTGACCGAAGGCGGCACGGCGATGGTCTACGTCACGAGGGAAGGGAAGCGCGCGACGCTCCTGCCGGCTCTGGCCGAGGCCTTCCGCGGTGTTCCCGGCGTCGCGCAGATCATTCTTCCGGCGGAATATCCGAAGTTCGGCTATCCTTCGGTGACGCCCGGCGGCCGCATGGCCGACATGGTGCTGGCGGCCGCTCCGGGCTACGCCTTCGAACCGGCCATCACCGGCCAGGTCGCCGGCGACGTGCCCGCGGGCGCGTCTCTCGGAACCCACGGATATTTAGCTTCGGACCCGGACATGACCGCGATCCTGGTGGCCTGGGGCGCCGGGATCCGCCCCGGCTCGCACGCCGGTGTCGTGCCGAATCTCAGCATCGCGCCCACCATCGCGCGCCTGTTGGGAGTGCCCCTCCCCGGCACGCCAGCGCCGCCGCTGGGGGAATTGCTCCAGTAGGAGGCGGGGCCGGAGGACGGCGCGACTCGAGATTGGCCCTTAGGTCCGCATAGCATTTACGCGCAACCGCGAGGAAGCGGATAATGAAAGGTGAGGTTCCGAAATGTCCCTTGAACAGGCCATCCTGGAAGCCGTTCGAGCGTTACCAGCCGACAAGCAACGAGAGGTCCTGGACCACGCCGCTCGTCTTCGCGACGAAAGCGTCAAGAAGAAGCCGTTCAAGAGCGTGGAGGGCCTGTGGGCCGACCTTGGCATCTCGCTCTCTGCCGAGGAGATTGACGAGAACCGGCGCGAGATGTGGCGTACCTTCCCACGGGAAGACTTCTGATGGCCGATGTCGCGGTCGATACCCACGCCATCGTCTGGTACTTGTCGCGCGACTCCCGGTTGTCGGCCAAGGCCCTTGAGGCACTCAGGTCGGCTACTGCCGTTGGAGATGTCATTCACGTCCCGTCGATTTGTCTCGTGGAGTTGACCTACCTGGTCGAGAAAGGCCGTTTGCCCGCTATGGCGCGCGATCGGCTAATCGAGGCATTGGATGACCCGGCGAGCCCGTGTTTACTGGCTCCACTTGATCGAACGGTCACCGATGCCCTTGAGCTTGTAAACCGGAGCGAGGTTCCGGATCTGCCGGATCGAATTGTCGCCGCCACGGCAGTAGCTCTGCGGGTGCCTCTGATCAGCCGGGACGCGGAGGTTCGCGCCTCTCGAGTTCAAACCATCTGGTAAAGGCGATTCGGGTGGTCCTCAGCTTAAAGACCGCGTCGCCATGCGTGTCCCCAACGATCTCTTGGATGTCACAGACAAAGATGATCGTGTCCCCGCCTCGAGGAGGCGGCGCAATTCCCGTTACCTGCCCACCGGCCGATGCGCTCCGCTCGGTGAAATGGTGGGCCCCTTACCTCCTGCGCGGCCATGCCGGCCCTTCCGTCAAGCAGGCCCGGCCGCCTGGGTCGATGAGCGGAGCCGGCGTTGACGGCGGCAGCCGGCCTCTTGCCGGTGTAAGCGCCCACCCGGGAGTGGCCGCAACAATCACCGCGTCCGGCGTTCGTCCGATTGGTCGAGACCGGGCCGGATTGCTTCGCGATTCATCCAATTGGAGTGGGGCGACTGTGAGATAATAACTTCCTCCAGCCATGGCCACCGATACCCCGCTCCCGATTGCGATCCCTGCGCCTTTCGACCGCCGGACCGGGAAATCCAGGTCCAATCGGAGGCTTATCTCGATCTCATGCAGCGCCTTGCTCATCCCTCTGCTCCTTCTCTCGACGAGCGCCGCGCATGCGACTTCCACTTTTCTGACCGCCTCGGGCACCTTCACGACCAACATCCCAAACCCTTTTACTACGAGTTTCTTCAGCGCATCTGGCCCCTCCTCCCTGAGCCCTTACGGTTCGGCGACGGTTACCGCCAGCGGGAACACCGACTCGGCGGCCTGTGTCGGGCTTTTCGGCGGCGCGCCAGGCACCGCAGCCATGAACTTTGCCATGGATTTCGGCGGCGGTAACACGCTGACAGGCACGCTGACCGTACCTTGTGTCGCTTTGGTCAATGCGGCGAACGCCGGCCTGGGGGGAACGGGAACTGGAACCGGGTCGGGTACCATCACCGGGGGAACCGGCCGCTTCGCCGGAGCCAGCGGTTCGTTCCCTTCGCTGGCCGTATCGCTGACCATCACCGGCGCCAAAGCGGACACCGGCCCGGACGGCGTGACCACCGCCATCAATTACTACGCAACTTTCCAGACATCCGGCAACGGTACCCTGTCCACACCCGCCCCCCAGCCTCCCGGCGCAGTAAGCGTTCAGCCCGCATCCGGAATCACCGCCACCCAGCTCTTCGTGTTCCAGTTTTCCGACCCTGGCGGCTTTCAGGCGCTCTCGGTCGTGGACGTACTGGTCAACAGTTCTCTGGATGGGCGGCAGGCCTGTTACGTCGCCTTCGTCCCGAAGGATGCAACGTCCGGTTCGGTCTACCTGGTGGATAATGCGGGCGATGCGGGAGGCCCCTACTCGGGAATGCTGTTGCCAAGTTCCGGAACGGTAAGCAACAGCCAATGCAGCATTACCGCAACCGGCAGTTCGGTGCTGGGCAGTGGCAATACACTGACCCTGACGCTGGCGATTACCTTCACCGCGAGTTTCGCCGGCAACAAGGTGATCTATCTGGCGGCGCAGGATGCCACCTCCGGTTCGGGATGGCAGGCCCTCGGCACGTGGGGTGTTCCCGGCTTCTCGACGTTTCCGTCTGCCACGGCAGCGACGCCGGGCCACAGCACCGGCTCCAGCCAGACCTTCACGTTTACCTACACCGACACCAAGGGCGCGCAAGACTTGGGTGTGCTGAACGTCCTGATCAACAATTTTCTGGACGGCCGCCAAGCCTGTTACATCGCTTACAGCCAGCCGTTCAAGGTGCTGTACCTGGTGGGCGATGCCGGAGGAGGGTTGTCCGCGGGCCTGACGCTGGGCGGCTCGGGAAGCGTCGGCAACGGCCAGTGCACGGTAAGCGCCAACGACTCATCGGCGACTGCGAGCGGAAACACGCTGACCCTTGTGCTGAAGATCGGCTTTACTGCCGCATTCGATGGCAACCGCGTGATCTACCTCGCCGCGCGCGATTCCACCGATACCGGTAATTCGGGCTGGCAGCCGTTGGGGTCAACCACCGTGCAGTGATCCGTGCTGTCGCACGAGGCCCTGCACTGGATTGCGGGACGCGTCCAGGGGTGTTCTTCCTCCAGATTCCCCTACACCCGCTCCACCCGGTCCAGTTCCAGAAACTCCTGTATATGCGGATGGTCCGATTTCTCCAGGTCCGCCACCGGTCCGAAGTAGATTACCCCGCTGTCGTACAGGAACACCACGCGGTCCGCCACTTTGTACATCAGGTCCAGATCGTGCGTCACCACCACCGAGGTCAGCCGCAATTGCTTCTTCAGCCGCAGCATCAGGTCGCTCAGGTGGTCCGACATGATGGGGTCCACCATGGTGGTGGGCTCGTCGTACAGCACGCACTGCGGTTGCGCCGCCAGCGCCCGCGCGATCGCCACCGCCCGCTTGTAGCCCGTGGAGAGGTCCGCCGGGTAGACGTTGCGGGCTTCGGCAATGTCCACCATCTCCAGCAGGCCCTGCACCACGTCTTCCTTGTTCTGCCGGTCGTAATCCTCGCGCAGTTCCAGGGAGAACAGCACGTTCTCGCCCACCGTCAGCGAATCGAACAGCGCACCCGACTGGAACACCATGGTCACCTTGCGGCGGATGCGGCGCAGTTCGGCCTCCGGGAAGCCGGTGATATCCTCGTGCGCCACGATGACGTTGCCGCTGTCCGGCTTCAGGAAGCCCATGATGTGCGAAAGTGTCACGCTCTTGCCTACGCCGCTGCGTCCGATGATCGCCACCGTCTCGCCCGGATTCACGTGAAAGTTGACATCGACCAAAACCGGGCGGTCGAACGTCTTATAGACGTTCCGGAATTCGATGTAATGCGGGTACAGGTCAGTCGGAGGCATAGGCGGCCCAGTCCGCGGGGGTGTTCACGTTTTGAAACGGCGTAGGTTCCCTCACCAGCAAAACCGCGGCGCGGAGGCCATCCAGAGCCGCGGTCACCTTTCGCGTGCCGCTCGCGAAGGCGGCGTAGAGCGCCTGGCGGGTGCGGCGGTGATACACCGCGCACAGCGGCTCCAGATGATGCGATGGGCCGGCCGGGATCAGGACGTCCACTCCCCAGCGTTCCGCCCGATCGAGCAGCTCGCCGAGGAACGCGGCGGAAACTTCCGGCATGTCGCAAGCCACGATGAGATTCCAGTCCGCCGTGGTGTTCTGGAGCGCGGTGAGAATCCCTCCCAGCGGACCCTCCCCGGGAAACACGTCGGGCACGACGCCGAAACCGAGACCCCCGTGCCGGCTGGGGCTTCCCACCAGGACGGCACGACCCGCCGCCCGAGCCACCTCGCGCGCCACGGCCTCCACCAGCGGGCCTCCACGGAACGGAAGCAGGGCCTTGTCGCGCCCCATCCGGAAACTCCTTCCCCCGACCAGGACGTATCCTACCCGCGTCACACAAAGATGATACCATTGGGTTTTGCCGGGAAGCCCGCGAAGGGCAAATGCGGAGCGTGCCCTGGACAAGCCGGAGGGTCCGCCTCGCCAGAATTGTTGTATACTGATGTACCAAACATTTTGATGCGATTGTGTTTTATACTAATCGGGGGTGCGGTTCTGGCGCAGTTCGCCGTGAATGCCGGCGAAATGCCGGGGCAGCCTCAACCCATCACGAGCGTGGTCCGTCCGGATCGGCGCACGGGGAGATTGGTGAGAAGCGTGGTCGTCACTTCCAGGCCGGTTGCAAGCCAGAGGGTCGCCGAAACGGTGGTCGTCCCCCGTGTCGTGGTGCCGACCGTGTTCAATGCCTCGTCCGCTCCCGCTCCCGAACCGCCCGTTTCCGGCGGAATCGATGAGGCCGTCGACCAGATCGCGGCCCGCCAGTCGCTTCTCCCGGAGTTGATCCATTCCGTCATCAAGGTGGAAAGCAACTACAACCCGTTCGCCGTGTCGAGCAAAGGCGCGCTCGGCATGATGCAGTTGATCCCCGCCACCGCCCGGCGCTTCGGGGTGGCCAACGTGTTCAATCCCCTGGAGAACATCGAAGGCGGCGCCAAATACCTGAAGTACCTGCTGGATCTTTACCACAACAATTACACTCTGGCCCTGGCGGCTTACAATGCCGGCGAAAATGCGGTGGCGAAATACGGTACCGTGCCGCCGTACCGCGAGACCCAGAACTACGTGCAACTCGTCGCGTCCCAGCTCCGCAAGGCGATGGCTGAGTCCGCCCGGCGCAAGGAAAAGGAAGTGAAGCCCGCGGAGACAACTCCCGCCGGTCCCAACCACATGCGGCAAATTGTGGAACCCGACGGCTCCGTGCGTTACGTCACACGATAAGGCCCGTGTATGAAGCTGCTCGCAGCGCTTGCTGTTTCGATCCCGATGTTGGTCGCGCAGACGGAGCGGCCCGCGCTGCGATCAGTGACCGCGGTGCGCCACTGGTCGCTCGCCGACGTCACGCGCGTGGCGGTTGAAGTTTCGGGCAGCTTCAATTTCGCCACCGAACGGCTGCACGATCCCGAGCGCGTCTATTTCGATATCCCGGACGCCAGGCCGCGCATCGGAGCCCGCCGCGGCTACTCCGAGCAGGTGGAGGACAAGCTGCTCAGCCGCATCCGCGTGGCGGAGACCGCGCCGGGCGTCACCCGCATCGTGCTGGACTTGACCGGGTCGGTGGAAGCCGTCGCCTCCCAGTTGACCACCCCGGACCGCCTGATTGTCGAATTGCGGTCCCTGAGCGCGCCTTCCGCCCCGGCGGTACCCACCGCCGTACTCGCGGATCCCCCGGCCGTTCGCCAGCCCGCCCCGGTCCTGACCGCGCCGCCCGTTATCAAACCGGAGCCGCGCAAGTTCGATCCGTACGTACCGCCGAGAACTCCCACCAAGACGGAGGTGGCCGGTCAAAACGTCCCCGAGCCTCCGGAGCCCGGCAAGCTCGCCGTGAGTGTTACGCCGGCGCCGGTTGTTGCGCCCCCGCCCGCATCCGAAATCTCGAAGGCGGCGCGCCACACCAGCTCCGGGCAGACCTCCCTGGTCCGCGCCCTGGGTCTCAAGCTCGGACGTGTAGTCATCGATCCGGGCCACGGCGGCCACGATCAGGGCACCGTAGGCCCCAAGGGTCTGCTCGAAAAGGACCTGGTGCTGGACGTGGCCCAGCGCGTCGGCAAGCTCGTTGCGGATCGCCTGAACTCCGAGGTGATCTACACCCGCACCGACGATACCTTCGTTCCGCTCGAGGGCCGTACCGAGCTGGCTAACGGGAAGAAGGCCGACCTGTTCCTTTCGATTCATGCCAACTCTTCGCCCGTTCCGCGAATCGCCGGCGTCGAGACGTATTACCTCAACTTCACCGAGGCCAAGGACGCCCTGGATGTCGCCGCGCGCGAAAACGCCAGCTCGCAGAAGTCCATCTTCGAGCTGCGCGACATCATCCAGACGATCACCCTGCATGACAAGGCGGAGGAATCCAGGGAGTTTGCCTCCCGCATCCAGACCGCGCTCTACGGCCTGTCGGCGCGCAATTTCCCGAATGCCAAGAACCGCGGCGTGAAGAAGGCGCCTTTCGTGGTGCTGATCGGAGCCAACATGCCCTCGGTGCTAGCCGAAATCGGCTTCCTCAGCAATGCCCGCGAAGAGTCCCTCTTGAGAAAGTCCGATTACCGTGACAAGCTGGCCGAGGCGATTTTCCGCGGTATTTCCCGCTACGCCGACAGCCTGAGCCATTTTCAGGTGGCGCAGGCCAAGAACTGAGTGCGGGTTCTCGCCTTCCGCCACGTTCCTTTTGAAGGCGCCGGCCGGATCGAAACCGTGCTGGCATCCCGCGGCATCTCCCTCGAATACGTCGATCTCTGCCGCCCCGGAGCGCCGCCGCCCGACGCCTCCACCGCCGACGCGCTGATCTTTCTCGGCGGCCCGATGTCCGTGAACGACCCCCTGCCCCACCTCCGGCGCGAGATGGACCTGATCGTCGAGGCCGCCGGACGCAACCAGCCCGTGCTCGGCGTCTGCCTGGGCGCCCAGTTGATCGCCAAGGCCTGCGGCGCCAGGGTATACCGGAATCCGCTAAAGGAGATCGGCTGGTTCGACATCCTCCTGACCGAGGCCGGCGCCGCCGACCCGCTTTTTGCCGGCGTCCGTGAGACCGAAACGGTGTTCCATTGGCACGGCGAAACCTTCGATCTTCCGGCGGGAGCCGCCTGGCTGGCGCGCTCGGAAAGGTGCCGCCACCAGGCCTTTCGCATCGGCGACTCGATCTATGGCCTCCAGTTCCACCTGGAGGTAAACCCGGCCATGATCGCCGACTGGTGCCTGCAGGACGAGAACTGCGGCGACGTGCGGGAGCTGGATGCCCCCCTCGACCCGGCCCCCAATCAGGACCGGCTGGAGGCGCTTTCCGGCCTCGTGTTCGGCCGTTGGTGCGATCTTCTGTAGCGCCTTTGTCACCGGATTATTGCCGGATACCCTCATTTCAGTACCCTCACTCTCCCATTTGGGGGGTTGTGGGGGTGGAGAGCCAAGTGGACAATGGAGGAGAACACCGATAGGGATAGTGGCATGTCAGAACCGTTAGTCGCGGTGATCGAAGACCCGTTTGTCCGCAAGCTCTTACGCGACATCCTGGCGAAGCACGGCTACCGGGTTGTGGAAGCCACGGCGCACCAGGTAGTCGACCTGCTGACAACGGGCGCCGGCGACATCGATATGGTGATTACCAACGCTCCGGGCGAGCTTCTGGAGTTTGCCCAGGAGTTGCCCGTGCTCTATCTGGCGGCGTGTCCGGACCCCGAGCTGGCCGCCCGGTTCCGTTGTTGCCGCGCCTTGAAAAAGCCCTTCCATACCGAACGGCTGCTCACCGCGCTGAACGAGCTGAAAGAGCAGGGGGCCATGGCAGAGTCGCTCGTTGTACGATAAGGCTCGTGGGCTTTTATCTCTGGCTCGACAATGAGCTGGCCTGGGCGCAGGGCACCTACGAATACCGGCCGATGGGCACGGCGGTAATCTCCGCGTCCGATCTGTTTCGCCGCCGCGATTTCCATCCGCGCCGCAAGCTGCAGGCTCCGCCAACCGCCCAATTCGCCGGCCAGTTCGCGTCGCTCGGCCATCTCAACCAGCAGCTTGAGATTCGGCGGAAGTCCCGGCGCCGGAGATAGTATTCCTGTGTTGTGGCGCAGGCCCTCGGCCTGCCGGGTCGAGACGCTTCTCCGTGCGCCCCCGCTCAGGGAACCAGCACCACCGGAGCCTGCCAGAAGGCGGCTTTCTGGCTGGCGGGATCGAGCACCGTCACCTGGCAGGTATACCGTCCCGGCGTGAGCTTGGCCAGTGACAGGCTGAATTTCAGAGGCACGGTCTTCATCCGGTTGTTCAGCCCCTCCGTCACCGGAAGCGGCGGCGTTTCGAAAGCCTTCGCCTGTCCCCGGTAGAAGGTCACGAAGGCCACCAGCGGCTGGATGCTCGTCGCGGACGGTTCGTAGGCCTGGAGATAAACGAACATGTCCCGGCTCTTGCTGAATACGCGCGTCACGCTGGGAATCAGCTTCTGACCGTCCTGGACCAGCGGGTTGGTGATCTGGTCTTTGTCCTTGCCCGCGGTGTATAGCGCGCCCTTCAGTTCCGCGCGCTGGCTGCTCAATACCACCGAGCTGATGGGGATGCGCTGCACTTCCTTGTTCAGGTTGGGAATCACGAATTTCGATAGGAACGTTCCGATCCGGCCGGTCTCATCGTCACGGGCGAGAACTTTGATGGTGTAATTTCCCGGCAAGAGCGTGTAGCCCGTCTCGTATTCGATGGGGACCTTAGATAACTGGGCTGCGGTCTCGCCGCTGAGCTTCATGTCCACCTTGTCGCGGATGTTCTGGATGGTGGTGCCGTACTCGTCCTTGATCTCCCCGATGAAATCGATGACCGTGCGCTCCGCGCCTCCGCGCCGCGCCAGAGCCAGCTCGCTGCCGGGGATTTTCATCCACACGGGCACGTAATACTCGGCCCGGTTCAACTGGAAGTAATTCACCTCCATGGCAATGGTGAGGTCCGTGATGGGATCGCCCAGCATCAGCGCCTCTTCCAGTTGCCGTTCCTTGTCGGCGGTGGTGAACTTGCCGAACACTTTGCCGGCGTAGTAACCCTGCCGGAAGTCCAGCTTGGCGCTCACGTCCTTGAGCGAGATGGCGATGCGGCGGAACTTGCCGTCCAGGTTCGTATTGGTCGTGTAATAGCCGATGATGTAGTAACTGGAGAAGGCCTTCTGCGCCTGCACGATTCCCATGGACAGGTCGTTGTAGTCGAACAGCGCCTTGCCGCCGGTATCCGACGCCAGCGCGTAGAGCGTGTCCTGCGACCGCTGGAAATTCGACATCACCGCCATGGCCGAGCCGCCGGTATACATGGCGATGCCGCCGGGCGATCCCCGGGTGGCGTCGCCCAGGGGAGCCTGCGCCACGAGGCCGCGCGCGTCGATCGGGAAGAAGGCCACGTTGGCGCGGATAGCCGAATTGAGCGTGGCGCGGAGCTGCGCCTGGTTGTCGATGCCGTTGAGCCTCAGGCCGCTGGCAAAGTAAATCAGCGATTTCTTCTCGTTGAGCATCCCCAGCATCTGAACGGCGGTCTGGAGCGCGGACAACTGGCGGTCGGTGTTGAAGATGTTGAACTCGGCGTCGTCCTGTCCGAAGGCCGCGCCGGTGTCCGCGGCGGACTCGTCGGCGGCGTTTTCGTCGAAGCCCTCTTCGGCGGCGACCAGGTCGTCGATGGTCTTCTGCAACAGGTCGCGATCGTTGGTGAAATCCTGCAACACCTTGACGGCGCCGCCTTCAAACTCCATCACGGCCACCAGGTCGGGCGGCTGGATCTGCGTGCGGATGAACTTCTGCGCGGCGCCGAGCGCGCGCAACTGGTCCGGCACAGGCATCGCCGACATATCGAAGTACAGGGCCAGCAGGCGCCGGTCCTTATAGCGCACCTCGCCGGGAGGCTCGGGCTTAATCTGGTTGCTCGTGACCGGCGCGACTTTCGCAACGGCCGCGGGCGGAGCGGCGGGCGGAGTTGCGGGCGCAGCCGCGGGGGCGTCCGGCACGGTCTCCATGAGCTTCTGGAATTCACAGAAGCGGACGGTTTGCGGCACGCCGTTTTCGGTGACGGTGAAGTCCTTGGCGGTCAGCCCTTCCACCGGTTTGCCGCTCTTATCGGTGACGGTGACGATCTCGACCACCAGTTGGCTGGTGACACTGAACCTGGTCGCGTCCGCCGGGGCGGGCGGAGTCTGCGGAGTCGGGGTTTGCTGCGCCACGAGAGGCGCCAGGCACAGGATCGATGTGGCGGTAAGCATTCGCATGATTTTCAGAACCTCACTCGCATGGTGGCCTGCACGGTGCGCATTCCGTTGGCCGTCATCGGCAGCCCGAACTGCGCGCTGGTGATGGCGGTGTTCCAACTCGGATACGTCACGTGGTTGAGGGCGTTGGTGGCGTCCAGCCGGAAGTCGGCGTTCAGCCGGTCGTTCAGCCGGAACGTGCGCGCCATCGAGGCGTTCAGGGTGAAGATATCGGGGCCGGTGATGGAATTCCTGCCCGCATTGCCCCAGTGGCCCACGGGCGCGCGAACCGCCGCCGGGTTCAGAAACAACCCGGAAGGCGCGGCGTAAATCGATTGGCCGGTATAGTCGGCGCGGATGGGCCCCGTGACTCCCGTGCCCGCCACCGGCGCCACAAAGACGGGCGTCAGGGGGAAGCCGCTGCCGGCCGTGACCTGAGTGGCGAAGGTCCAGTCTTTGAACAGCGTGCCCTTCCAGCTTCCCAGGAGCGTTCCACCGCCCAATCCCATGCCGGTGGTGTATTGCGCCTGCACGTTCAGCAAGTGCCGCTGGTCGAAGTTGGAAAGCCCGCGCTCGGCGGAGAGATTCAGCCAGTCCTGGGCAATCAGGGAGCCGCCCTGATTTTGTCCGCCCAAGGCGGAGTCGTCGATGGCTTTGGCAAAGGTGTACTGAAGCTGCGCGGTGATCCCGTTGTGGAGCCGGCGGCGCAGTTGGACCTGGCCGGAGTGGCGCGTCGAGTCGCCGTTGGAGGTCAGGTAAGTGTATCCCGAAGGACAGGCGGGGCAGGGATTCGCAACGCCCACGGGATAGGTATTGGGCAGGAACGCCTGCTGCCCGCGCGTTCCTTTGATGCCGAGATAGATGGCGGTCATCACCAGCGAGCCCGGCAGGTCGCGTTGCACCGACAGGTTCCAGTTCTGCGCGTAGCCGTCGAGAAAGCCGGGATTCACGGCGAACGTGTTGGTGGTAATGTTCGGCGCCGCGTGAAAACCGTTGGCCAGCGTGAGCGGATTATCGGGAGCGTTCTGCACGCTCAGGCTCTTCGACAGCGGCGATTGCTGGATCATGTGGCTGGCGATGGGCAGGTAGAACGAGGTGTTGTAGTAGATGCCGTATCCCGCGCGCACCACCATGGAGGACGCCAGCAGCGGCCGCCAGGAGATCCCGATGCGCGGCTGAAACGCGTGCTTATCGGGGCGGACGAGCGAGTCCGGATATTGCAGGCCGGTCACCGGGCCGGTGGGTGCGCCGGCCACCACCGGCGCTTCCGAAGCGAAGCCCGGGGCGATGTCCAGGTTGACCAGGCGGCCGTAGAGTTCGGTGATCGGCGAGCTGTATTCCCAGCGAAAGCCGGCGTTCAGGGTGAGCGACGGGCTGACCCGCCAGTCGTCCGTGATGTAGGCATCGTACGACGCCGAGCGGAGATACTTGTCGGCGTTGCCGAAGGCGATGGAGCTGGTGTCCGGAATTCCCAGCAGGAAATCGGCGAAGTCCAGGCCGTTTCCCAGCGCGGCTCCCCCGGTGGCCGCGCCGGTGAAGGTGAAACTGCCGCGCGGGTCCTGCTGCGAGAGCAGGTTGAACTGCTGCCGGCGGAAATCGGCGCCGCCGGTGACGTTGTGGGAGCCGTGCACCCAGAAGAGACTGGCGGAGGTGCCCGCGGTCTGGCTGCGCGTGAAGGAGCGCTGCACATCGGAGAGCCCCGCGATGCCGCTGGTGAAGGTGAGGCTCGGCGGACCCCAGTTGACCGGCTCCTGGTTGTTGCCCGTGATGCCGGCTTCGCCCGAGATGTTTTCGCGGTTGGCGAAGAACGGCGTGGCGCGCGCGGCCATCCGGCTATATTGAACACCCAGGGTCAGGAACGCCCGCTGCGTAAGGCGGTGCATCCAGTTGACGCTGGTGGTGAGGCCCAGGGAGCGGTTGGTATCCAGGAAGCCGAAGAGATTCGGGGTGTCCGTCCGAGTGCTCTGAAACGCGAACGTGCCGTTCACCTGGTTTTTGCGCCCGATGGTCTTGTTGATCCGCGATTGCAAGCTGTCCTGGTGGGTGTTGCTGACAATCGGAATCTGGTAGTTGTAGCGCGAGTCCCCGGCGAAGTTCGGCAGCGGGTAGAATCCCAACAGCGCCTGTGCCTGGGGGCTGAAGCGATTCTGCGGAATCACGTTGCCGGGGAACGGCAGGCCGCTAGCCGGATCGAGGACCGGCAAGGGGATCTGGGAGAAATCTCCAATGCGCTGGCTCGAAAGCGGCAACAGGCTGGGAGACGTACTGGCGTTGCGGTTCCGCAACCATTGGTAGTTGACCACGAAGTTGGGTCCGTTGGGCACGAGGTGAGGGATTCTGATCGGCCCGCCGAAGTTGAGCATGCCTTGCACGCGGTTGTAGCCGGGTTTGGCCGTGTCTTGTCCGGTGAGGGAAAAGGGACGTGCATCCAATGTGGAGTTCTCAAAGGTCAGCCCGATGCCGCCGTTGTACAGCGACCGTCCGGGCCTGCGATTGTTGCCGAATGCCGCGGACTGCGCAAACGGCGACGCGGCGCCGTTGTTCACACTGCCGTTGATGAGGAGGCCATCGGAGGGGGCCTTGTTCAGATCGTCGGGGGACACGGCGGCTGCGCCATCGCCTGCGGGTTTTGCGCCGTCGCCCGATGCATTCACATCCGCGCGCTGGAAGCCGGTGGGCGTGTTGGCCGGCGCGGGCGGAGGATTCTTCCCGTTGCGGCCGCCCTTGCGCGGGGCCGCCGCGGCTTGCTGTTCCGGTTTGGCGGGCGCGGCGGCGGGCTGCGCCGCGGCCTGGGTGGGAGGCGCCGCGCCCGGAGCAGGCGTTGCCGGCGGCGGAGTCTCCGGGGCAGGGGCGGACGCTTTGATCTCCTCAAAGGGCAGAAGCTTCAACTCCCACTCCGCGCTCGGGGCGTCGGCGGTGACGGCCACTTCCCGCTCGATCGGGGAGAAGCACAGCATCTCGACCTGGATCTTCCAGACTCCGTCCGCCAGATTGGCGAACGAGTAGAAGCCCTGCTGATCGGTGATCTTGACGAGCTTGGTGTCGCCTTGCGTGGCCGTGATCGTAACGCCGGGAACCGGCAGGCCACCGAACTTCACAATGCCGCGGTGGTCCGCGGCGGTAAGCCCGATCGTGGCCAGGCACAAGATCGCCAGAAGCCGCAGGGATAAACGTAACGAGTGAATCTTCACGACGTGATCCTAGTTCTCAGTGGGAACCTTTTCCGCGCGGTCTACCACTATCATATCCAGCGGGGCCTTGCGCGGCTCCAGCCGCAAACCGAGCTGCTCTTGAACGGCGGTGAAAATCGACGGGCCGGTCGCGCCGCCGGAGCCGCCGCCGTCGGGTCCTTCCGCCGGTCTCGCGGCCATTTTCGACATTTTCATCATGGCGATGGACATCGTGGCATCCGGCGCAAATTCCAGCGTCACATCATAAGCGCCGGGAAGTTCCGTCATATACAGCACGGGGCGGCCGCCGAGGGCCGACAGGGTGGTGACCAGATCGCTCATCTTGATACCTTGGCCTTGCAGCCGGCCGGGTCCCCAACGAAGGACCGCTCCCTCGCGGTCGCGGCTCGGACTCAGGTGCATCTTCGAACCACTCTTGGAGACCAGCAGCGCATACACCGGGAGGTCCCTGCTTTCGCGGTGAACCTTCAGTTGAAACCGGTCCGCAAGAAGAGTCTGGAGCATCTCCGGAACCTGATCCTTCGTGGCATTCGGGGGCGTGTTGGCGGTCAGATCGTATCTTTCCATGTTCAGCCAATCCGGGCCGGTTTGATCGACGCGACTTCGAACGAAGGTGGGGCGGCCGGGGGCTGGGCCAGAGCGGCCGACGATGCCAGCGCGAACAAGACGGAGGCGGCGAGTGTTCGTATCATCGGATTACGCACGAAATCCCCTCCTGTCCGTATAACGCTTTGGACCCCAAGGATATGACGAAAGTGCCATCGAAACCGTTCGAAGTTCCGGAGTTTTTCCCGCACTAATTTTCCGTGGGGACCTTCTCGGCGCGATCCACCACCACAATATCCACCGGCGCCTTCCGCGCCTCCAGCTTCAGCCCGAGCTGTTCCTGCAAGGCCGCCTGGGCAATGCCGACGATGTCGGGGATCACCGGTGCGACGCCCGGCTGGCGTTTCATCATGTCATCCGTGATGTACGGTGCGAGATCCACCGTAAAGTCGTACTTTCCCTTGAGGCCCGTCATGTCGATCACGGGAGTGTGCAGCAGCTCGTTGAACGGGCCGGACAGAAGCTCGCACGCCTGTGCGAGCGTGGCGTTCTTGAGCACCCCACCCATCATCCCAGCACGTTTCATGCTGCTGGGCTCGTCACCCTCTGAGGGGTGGAGCTTAGGCCCGCCCTTGGCAACCACCACGGCATACACCGAGAGGACCTTGGACTCCTTGTGCACCTCCATTTTGAACCGCTCCGCCAGCAGCCCCTGGAGCATCAGCCGGAGCTGGTCCTCGGGAGCACCGCCCGCGGCTTTGGCGGCGATATCGTATCGCTCGTCGTTGAGCCAGCCCGGCCCGGTCACCTGGTAATCCTGGACGTCGTAGGCCCACCGGACGCACGAGGACATTCGGACGTTGCGCATGATCAGGCTGCCCGGAGTAGCTTCGATGTTCTCGCGGCGGCTGCCCTCGCCGCCCGTCCTGGACAGGGAATTCGGCTTGACCGAGGCCACCTCGAACGCCGGCGCAGCGGCCGTTGGAGCCTGGCCGAAAGCCAGGCCCGCCGCCAGGACCAGGGTGCTCGCAGCGGCGACGGTACACGTATACCCATACCAGGACATAACCATATGACGAAGGGACGGCCCGGGCATTAGCTTCGGCCACCCTCGGGATCCTCTCCTAATTCTCGGTGGCTTTTTCCACGCGGTCAACCACGAGGATCTCCCCTGGGCCTCTTCCTCCTTCCAGTTTGAGCCCGAGCTGCTCCTGGATGGCGGCAAAGATCGACGCGCCTTCCGGCGCCGTAGCTCCGCATGAGCCGGGCTGCGACGTATAATGGTGTCCGACCGGGCGCGGTTGTGGCGCCCCGGCCGCCTCACGAAAGGATTGAAGGAGACACGAGATGAAGCGTCATGTTTATGTCGCGGTACTCGCGCTGGCCGCTTTGGCGCCGTTGTCCGCCCAAGCGCCGCAGGGCTGGAAGATGCGCGTCGATCACAGCCCGGCAGCGTCGGATCCGGACGCGCCCGGCGACATCAAGTTCGTAACCATGGGATCGGGCTTCCACGCCACGAATCCCGCGGCGGCGGTGTACTGGAATCCGGCGAATACGGCGTCGGGCACTTATACTCTCAAGGGCACGTTCACGCTGATGAAGCCGAGCGGCCACACCAACTATTACGGTCTGGTGTTCGGCGGCAGCGGTCTCGAAGGTGCGCAGCAGAGCTATCTGTACTTCGTGGTGGCGCAGAACGGGACGTGGCTGATCAAACGCCGCGACGGCGATGCGACCAGCAACGTGTCGCCGAAAACGCCCAACGACGCGGTGAAGAAGCCGGACGCCAGCGGAAAATCCACTAACGATCTCGAAGTTCGGGTGGGTGCGGACAAGATCGACTTCGTGGTCAACGGCACGGTGGTTCACACGGAGCCGAAGAGCGGAGGGGCGGCGAAGACGGACGGCATCTACGGCATCCGCATCAATCATCTCCTCGAGGTTCAGGTGGACGGGTTCGGAGTGTCGAAGTAGCGGTGGCCGATCGCAGGCGAATGGACATGCGCCGCGGGCGCGCAACGGCGCATGAAAAGGAAACGCGTCCCGGCGGGCGGCTTACTGGGAGACCAGGGTGCCTGGCACGAGGTCGGCTGTGTTCTGATCGGTCTGCACCATGATCAGGCCCGAGGAACCGCTCACCAGGAGACCTCGGAAAGCGGCTGGAGCGTTTGGATCGCTGGATTTGAAGGTCAGCTTGATACCGCAGTCCGCCCCGATGGCATAGGTGCCGGAGGCATTCGCCAACTGGGCGGCCCCATTCGCGGAGGAGACCCACTCTTGAATGGTAAAGGCGCCTTGACCGTCCAGAGTGAGGGACCCGACGGCGGAGATATCCTGGAACATGCCGCTGGACGAAGGCGTGCTGCTGGACGAAGCCGTCGAGGCGGCCTGTTGCGCGCCGAAATAGCTGAATGCGAAACTCTGCGGGTTGTCGGTCGCATTGCAGGCCGACACCGAAAGATCCAGCTCCCCGGCGGTGCCGCTTCCCGAGGATTCCAGGAAGAGCACCCGCGCGCCGCCGGCGGCCACCATGGCAATGAACGTGCGGCCCGAGTTGAGCTTGATGGTTGCGCTGCAATCGGAGGCCACGCTGTAGGAACCGATCGTCACATTGAGGTTGGACGACGACAATCCGACGATGTTGCCATTGCCGTCGAAGAAGAACCGGCCGAGGCCGGGGATCTGTCCGGAGAGGCTGGATGGATTGTTGCCCAATCCGGCGGGGCTGGTGCTTGTAGTGCCGGACGATGAGGTACCACTTCCGCTGGTGCTGGTGGTTGTGCTGGCGGTGCCGTTGACGGTGTTGAGCACGTTCATCAGATTCCCGCTGGCAATCTGAGCATTGTAGGTGCCAGTCAGGTTGGCGTTGGTACAGCCCGTAACAGCGAACGAAACTCGAGGCAGTCCGAGGCCGGACAGCAGCAGTCCGCCCACAATCAAAACTCTCTGTATAGGTGTCATGCAATCGCTTCTCCCGTGTTCTTTGGATTTGCGCAAGCCGGAGGAAACAACGAAAACCGGACCTGCCAGTGCAGTATAAGAAAGAGAAGTCCCTAACTTCGGTGCCAGGTATCACTACCATTCCGCCGATCTGTCTTATGACTAACTCTCGGGCAGACGCGGCGGGACTATTTGTGACGGTGCGGCGAACTCGGGAGCCGGAAGCCGGATCTTTTCGGACGTTTCACCGCGTCGCCGATGACGGCCGCGGCCCGGTAACAGCGGCACACAAACCGGGTGCTCGGGCGTGAGAAAATAGAGGTATGGATAATCCTCTCGCCAGCGGACCTCCGGAGCTGTTTGCGCGGATCGACAACTACCTGGTGGACAACGCCGCGGCCGCGGCTTCGGAAGGGATCCTGTTTACCACGCTTGACAAGGCCGTGAACTGGGCGCGGAAGAACTCCATCTGGCCGATGACCTTCGGGCTGGCGTGCTGCGCCATCGAGATGATGTCGATGGGCGCCTCGCGGTTCGACATCGCGCGGTTCGGGGCGGAAGTGTTTCGCGGATCGCCGCGGCAATCGGACCTGATGATTATTGCGGGGCGGGTGTCGCAGAAGATGGCGCCGGTAATCCGCCATCTGTACCAGCAGATGCCGGAGCCCCAGTGGGCGATCTCCATGGGCGCCTGCGCGACCTCCACCGGGGTGTTCAACAATTACGCGCTGGTGCCGGTGAACCAGGTGATTCCGATCGACGTGTTCGTGCCGGGATGCCCACCGCGGCCGGAGCAACTCATCTACGCGCTGATGATGCTTCAGGAGAAGATCCAGAACGACAGCGGGACGGTCAAGCAGGTATTGAACCTGGCGTGACGGCCGGGCAGCCCGCGGGGTCCACCGGGACGTGCGGACCGAGTGGGCGCGCCACCGGTCCGACCGGAATCAAGGGGAGGGCGGCAAGGGCGGCGGCTTCGCCGGCTTTCAGCATTTCGGCGCCGAAGCCGAAGCCGTCCCATTCGATTTCGGAAACGCCGGGGGTGATGACCAGGTCGCTATGCCTGCGCCAACCGTCCTCGGTACAGGTCTGCAGGATCTGGAAGCTCCGGTTCACCACCTGGAAGACGTTGCGCGGGGGCCGGTTGCCGGCCTGCGCGGGCAGATGCACGGAGATCACAAAAGTGGCGCCGAGCTGGCGGGCGAGGAGAGCCGGGATTTCCATGGCGATGGCGCCATCCACCAGCAGGCGGCCATCCCAGCGCACGGGTTGAAAGAGGCCGGGGTAGGAGCAACTGGCGCGAATGGGGAGGAAGACGTCGCCGGAACCGTGGAAGGTCACGGCTTCACCGCTCGACAGGTCGGTGGCCAGCACGCCCAGGGGAATCTGCATCTCTTCGAAACGGTAGCGCTTGAGGAGCCGTTCCAGAAAGCGCTTCATGCGTTCGCTGACCACGAAGCCCATGCGGCCGAGGCTCCAGCGCGCCACGTCGCCGAAGCGCATGGCGCAGCCGGAGTGGGCGATCTCGGCGGGCGAGGCGCCGCTGGCGTAGGCCGCGGCGACAATGGAGCCGGCGCTCACTCCGGTGATGCAGTGGATGGGGATGCGGTGGCGTTGGAAGACTTCGAGAACGCCCGCGTGGGCAATGCCGCGGGCGAAGCCGCCTCCCAGTGCGAGCCCGATCTTGGGCGGCGGCGCGGGATCCGCGGATGGCGGGGCCGCGGCTATGTGGCGGGAGAAACCTCGCAGGGCGGAGATCAAGCCGGAGACGTGGCGCGGAACTCTCATTCGACCCCTCCATATCATTTCTGCAACGTCCGCCGGGGTGCACGGCGGAGCGCCGTAGAATGGACTACCAATCGAACGGACGAGCTAACTGCTTGCCAAGTTCCTTGCCGCGGTACTGTTTTGTGGCAGGAAAAGTACCGGTCGAAGCCGCGAAGTGAAGGGAGAGAGACGGTCACTCGGCGGGTTGCTGCTGGGTGAGGCAGTGCAAGGTTCCGAATCCCAGCACCAGATCGACGGCGTGGATTCCGACGACCGGGCGATCCGTGAAAAGCTCACCTAGCAGGCCGAGGGCGATGCGGTCGTTCGGGTCGTTGAAAGTGGGAACGAGGACGGCCGCATTGGAAATGTAAAAGTTGGCGTAGCTCGCCGGCAGGCGATCGCCGTCGAAGAAAAGCGGTCCGGGCATGGGAAGGGCGGCGACCTCGGGTTTCGAGCCGTCCTCCAGGCGGAAGTCCTGGACGCGCTCCCAGTTCTCGGCGAGGGGACGATAGTTGGGATCCGCGGGGTTGTCCTCTTTAGTCAGCACGACGGTTCTGGAGTTTACGAAGCGGCAGATATCGTCGACGTGGCCGTGCGTGTCGTCGCCGGACACGCCGCCAGCCAGCCAGAGGATGTGGGTCACGCCGAGACACTCGCGGAGCGCCGCCTCGAATTCCTTGCGGCCGAGTCCCGGATTGCGCACCTGCGTCTTCGGATCGAGATAGCACTCCTCGGTGGTGAGCAAGGCGCCGTGGCCGTTGACATCGATGCCGCCGCCTTCGAGGACGAAGGGGCGTCCGTTCGAGCGGGCGTCGAAGAGGCGCTTGCCCAGGCGCTTCGCGGCGGTCTCGGGCACGCGGCGATCCTTTTGCCAATCGGGATATTTGGCCCAGGCGTTGAAATGGAAATGAACGACGGCGGTCTCGAGCTTCGTGCCGGCCGAGCGGCGGACGAAGGCCGGGCCGCTGTCGCGAGTCCAGCCGCGGTTCGTGGGGTGCGCGACGAACTCCACGCGGCTGGCTTCGACGCCCGCACGAGCCAGGTAGCGGGCGGCCGTTCGGGCTTCGGCGCGCGAATTGACCAGCATGCGGATTGTCTCGCCAGGAGAGATCTTGTGCACGATTTCGGTGTAGACCCATCGGATGATGTCGAGTTTGTCCGGCCAGTCGGTGGGGTTGTGCGGCCATGCGAGCCAGGTGGCAGCGTGGGTTTCCCATTCGGCGGGCATCGAGAAACCGGCGGAGGCGGGACTGACCCACGGCTCGCGCGAATTTGCCATATGAGTCGAGGATAGTCGGCGCGGGTGAGCGTGTCCATTCGGGACGGCCCGCCGCGCCGATGCGGGGCTGTTAGAATCGTGAATTCGATCATGGCAAAAACTCACAACACACGCCGCGGCTATCGCGAAGACCTCTCCGAAATGCCGGACTGGATGAAGCAGAAAAAGTGCCCCAACCGGGGAAAATTCCTCTCCGGAAAACGAATCCTGCCCAAGAACCTGACGGGCAGGGAAAAACTCGCCGACGTCATCGACAACGCGTTCCTGGCGTACAACGGCGCGCGGCTCAGGGAAGCGTGCCAGTTGTTCGCGGAGAGAATGCTGGAGCCGGATGTGACCATCGGGATGAGCCTTTCGGGGGCGCTCACGCCGGCGGGCCTGGGATGCTCCTCGATCGTGCCGCTGATCAAAGCCGGGTTCGTCGACTGGATCGCCTCCACCGGCGCGATCCTCTATCACGACCTGCACTTCGCCTTGAACTATCCCGTCCGGGTGGGCAGTTTCAAGATGGACGATACGGAGCTGCGCGACAACGACATCGTTCGCGTCTACGATGTGCTGCTGGGGTACAGCGACTGCCTGATGGCCACGGACGAGATTCTGCGCGGAATCCTGATCCAGCCCGAGTTTCAGAAGGAGATGGGCACCGCCGAACTGCATCACCTGCTGGGAAAATATGCCGCGGAGTGGGAGCGCAAGGCCGGGCTGAAGGACGTCTCGGTGCTGGCCGCCGCGTATCGCGCGGGCGTGCCCTGCTACACGTCTTCGCCGGGCGATTCCACCATCGGGATGAACGTGGCCGGCGTGGAACTGCGCGGCAACAAGCTGCGGGTGAACGCGTCGATCGACGTCAACGAGACCACGGCATTCGTGCTGGCGGCCAAGCGCGCCGGGGGCAAGAGCGGAGTGGTTCTGTGGGGCGGGGGCAGTCCCAAGAACTTCGTGCTGCAGACCGAGCCGCAGATCCAGGAAGTGCTGCGCATCAAGGAATACGGCCAGGACTATTTCCTGCAGGTGACCGACGCGCGCCCCGACACGGGCGGCTTGAGCGGCGCCACGCCGAGCGAAGCGGTGAGCTGGGGCAAGGTGGATCCGGACAGGCTGCCGGACGCCGTGGTGTGCTACACCGACACCACGATCGCCATGCCGCTGCTGACGCACTACGCGCTTTCACGCCGCAAGCCGCGCAAGCTGAGGCGCCTGTACGACCAGCGCGGCAAGATGATGAAGGCGCTGGTGCGGGAGTATTTCACACACAACCAGGTGAAGATGATCGACGGCACGGACCCGGTCCTGGATTGATCGATGACCAAGAAAGAGCTTCTGGCCGTCGCGAAGCAGCACGGCACGCCCGTCGTGGCGATCGACCACGACGTGATCCGGCGCAACTACGCGTCGTTTCGAAGGCACCTGCCGAAAGTGCAGGCGTATTACGCCGTGAAGGCCAATCCCGCGCCGGAAATCGTCCGCACTCTGTACCGCGCGGGAGCGAGTTTCGACGTGGCGTCGCTGCCCGAGTTCCTGCTGGTGCACGAGAATATCGCGCACCTGCCTGCCAAGGAGCGGCAGGACTTCATCTGGGACAAAATCATCTACGCCAATCCGATCAAGCCCAAAGAAACGCTGGAAGCCCTGGACGAGTACAAACCGCTGATCACGTACGACAACCCCGAGGAGTTGCGCAAGATCAAGCGGTACGCGCCGCACGCCGGACTGGTGCTGCGGCTGCGCGTGCCGAACACCGGCTCGATGGTGGAACTGTCGTCCAAATTCGGATGCGACACGGGGGAAGCGGCGGACCTGATCCTCGAGGCATTCCGGATCGGCCTGGTGGTGGAAGGGCTGAGCTTTCACGTGGGCAGCCAGTGCACCAACTTCGACAACTTCGTGCAGGCGCTCAATATCGCGGCGGCGGTGATGCGGGAAGCCGGGTCGCGGGGCCACCAGCTCAAGATCCTGGATATCGGCGGCGGATTTCCTGTGCCGTACGACCCGCATGTGAAGCCGCTGGGCGCGCTTGCCAGGAAGATCAATGCCGAGATCGGCCGGCTGTTCGCCGCGGACATCGAGATCCTGGCCGAGCCTGGCCGTTTCCTGGTGGCCACCGCCGCCAGCGCGATCGCGCGCGTCATCGGCAAGGCCTTTCGCGACGGGAAGACCTGCTACTACATCGACGACAGCGTGTATCACACGTACTCCGGGATCGTGTTCGACCACTGCCAGTATCGCCTGAAGGCGTTCAAAAGAGGCGAGAAGGAGATCTGCACGGTATTCGGCCAGACGTGCGACGGCATGGACATCATCGCGCATTCCGAAGAACTGCCGAAGCTGGAGATCGACGACTTGATCTATTCCGAAGATATCGGCGCTTACAGCAACGCTTCCTCGACGTGGTTCAATGGCTTCGCCCCGGCGAAGGTGGTGCACGTGAACGAGTGACCCCGGCGGGTCAGAGGAGCTCGTCGAGCAGATTCCGCTGCTTCTCGCCGATCGACGGCCAATCGAAATGGCGGACGGCATGTGCTCGCGCGGCGAGCGCGATGGCCTGGCGGCGATCAGGATCGGAGATCAGCGTCGCGACACCGGCCGCAAAGGCTTCCGGAGCGTCGGCGATCCACACGCTGTGGTCGTGCAACAGGCCGAGCCCCGCGCAGCCCGAGGCCGTGGAGACGGCCGCGCGCTGCATGGCCATGGCCTCCAGCACTTTCACGTTGGTCCCCGCGGAGACGGTGGTCGGAACGATCGCGAGGTTCGCCTCCACGTATAACGGCCGCACGTCGGCAACGAAGCCGAGCATACGGATTCGCGGGTCGGGCTTCGGTTCGGGCGAATCGGTGAAGGCGCGCCAGTAGGCCAGATGATCGGCGCCGCAAACGACGGTGACGCTCATCTGCGGGAATTTGTCCCGGAGCAGCGGCCAGACGGATTCGGCAAAGAAGCGATACGCCTGAATATTCGGAAAGTGGCGGAAGGAGCCGATGAACAGCAGCCGCTGGCCGGGGCTTTCGGGCTCGGGGCGGAAACGCGCGAGGTCGACTCCGTTTTCGATGACTGCCGTCCGCACCGAAGGTCCCAGCAGTTCCGCGTCTTTCTGCGACATGACCACAACGCGCGGGAAGCGGCGGGCCACGCGTTTTTCGAATCTGCGCCATCGGAGGAGATCCCACCAGGCGGTCGGCGTGCGCTCGCGGCGCGCGACCTGGCCGAACAGGTCGAAGGTGACGTCATGCTCCACCAGGACATCGCCTCCGTACCCGGCCAACTGGGTATACTCCACTTGCAGCAGCTCGAATTGAAAGGCGATGCGCTCGTCGGCGATCGCCTGGCTCATCGCCGGAGAACGGAATTCGTGAACCTCGGGAGGCAGCAGGGTAGACCAGCGCGGCTCGCGGTAGCGCGGCTTGCGCACCAGCACGACGCGGGCGCAGAACTCCAGGAGGGGCGCGGCCTCGGGTTCGTCGTCGGAATCGGTGAAGGCGAACAGCTCGACATCGAACTTGCAGGCAATCTCGCCCAGCAGGTTGTAAATGCGGACTGCGCCGCCGTGCGAGAGAGGATACGGAAAGTAGGGCGAGAGCACGGCTACGCGGCGCCGCTCCGGGGAGCAGGGACGGCCCTCGATGCGGCGATATCCCGTGGGGACGAGCGAGCGCTCGCGCTTCGGCATGGGCCACCACCAGGGACGAAGGTGAATGCGATCGAGCGGCACACCATGCCAGAAGAGGAACGACGCGAGATCGCAGCGCAGATGGTGGCGTTCGAGCCGCGAATTGTAGGCCAGGATCTTGCGCGGCGCAAGACGGTAAGCCGCGCGGCGCAGCGCGCTGGACCGGCGGGTGAGCATCACGGGCGCGAGGCCGATGCGGAAACGCCTCAACGTGCGGCGCATCTCGGGCCAGTTCTCTTTGGTCGCCAGGAAGTGGCGGCGGTCGGGGACCAGGCGGCGCACCTCTTCGTACATGCGGCGGCACAGGTCGGGATCGCCGGTGGCGAAGGTCACCACGACGGCCTCGGGATCCTTGCCGAGCAGTCCAAAAATGAACCGCTTCAACCGTTGCTTCACCGCACGGACCTCGTGCCCCACAGCACCGCGCAGGCCGCGAGTGGGGAGAGCGCGGCAATGGCAGTGACGGACGCGTAGGCGTGCAAGTCAAACAATTTGCCGAAGGCCGGCGAGACGACGAACTGGACTGCGCCGTAGGAGGCCACCAGGACGGAGATGGCGAATGCGGAGGGAGAGCCTTTCGGCCCGCCGCCGAAGGTATCGAGAGGCAGGGTGTACATGTTGACGCTGAACGCCGCGACGGCGAAGATGCTCAGCGAAATGCCGGCGCAGGCCCAGGCCGCCGTGTGCGCCGAAGATACGGCGGCAGTGGCCAGCGATAGGGCCGAAGCAGCGAGACAGACACGGAAGCGCGCGCTGATGGCCGCGACGCCACGCTCCACCAGGCGCAGCGACAGCCATCCGCCGGCCATCCCGCCGGCGGCGGCAAAGAGCGGCGGAATCCACGCGTACCAGGCAGCTTCCACGAGCGTGAGATGGTGGACTTCGACGAGGTACACGGTAGTCCAGTTGGTCCACAGCGAGTAGCCCACCATGCTCAGAGCATTGGCGGCGACGAAGGCCCACAGGCGGCGGTCGCGCAGGATTTCGGCGCCGGCATGGAACTCCAGTTTCGGTGGAGCGGTGGAGTGCGCGCGTCCGGCAGCCCAGTTCCACACTGGAATCCAGGCAAGCCCCAGCACTCCGGTAACGACGAACGCCTGGCGCCAGCCGCTACGGATGGCGATCCACGTGGCGAGTGGCGCGGCCAGAATCCATCCCAGGCTGATGCCCGCCTGGTTCACGGCGTTTCCAAGGGCGCGCTCGCCGGGCCGCAGGTACTGATGGATGGCTTTGCCGGCGGCGGGAATTCCGCTGGCCTCCGCGATCCCCAACACCGCCCGGCAGCCCACCAGTCCGCCGAGTCCGCGGGTGAGGCCGGTGGCGATCCCGGCGCACGACCAGAGCCCCACCGACAGGGTGACGGCGCGATTCAATCCGATGCGATCGATCAGCATTCCGGCGAACGGAGCACTGGCCGCGTAGGTGATCGAGAATGCCGCGACGATCCATCCGTACTCCGTGTTGGAGAGCTGGAACTCGGCGCAAACTACGGGCTTGAGCGTGGCGAGGGCCAGCCGGTCCAGATAGTTGATGGCGGAGGAGAGCACGAAGACCGCCAGCACCAGCCAGCGGAAGCGCGCGGGGTCGAGAGTTCGCGTCACTGGAATTCGATGGTGGCAACCTCGCCCGCGGTCGACAGGCGGGCATTCGGTTTGGGGAAATATTCGATGGAGACGCGGCGGGCCTTTTGGACGCCGCAGCTCAGGGCCTGTTCGCCGCCGCCAGTGATGGCGATCTGGCCGGGGTCGGCGACCAGCAGCTTAACCAACTTGCGGTCCGCGGCTTCCACCACGAGGCGCACCTGTTTGCCCAGGCAGTCCACCTGCTTGAGGGTGCCGGCCAGCTTGCCCGATGGCGCGGGGCCATCCCACCAGGGAACGGCCTTGGCATCCGGCTTGGGCGCCCCGTTATTATATTTCTCTTCGAGCGCGTGGACTTCGGCTCGGGCCTCGGTCTTCAAGCGCTCGATGTCGCGAGCCTCCTCTTCGGCGCGGCGCCTGCGTTCGGCCTCCTCGTAATCCAGGCGCTGCTGCTCGATCGACATGCGCGCCTGGTGCATGCGCGCGCGTTCCGCCGGATCGGTGGCGGCCTGTTCGCCTTGAGTCCAGGCTTTGGCCGCCTCGCCGTAGTTGTGATCGGCGAGATAGCATCCGGCCAGCGCCTGCCAGTAAGATGGGTCGCGCGGATTGCGCTCGGTGGCGGCCTTCCAGTGGGCGAGGCGCAGAGGCGGATCGGTGTCGCGCCGGGCCATGAGGGCGAAAGGCTCGTCCAGCTTGGGGTTGATTCCAGCGGCGCGGAGGAGAGCTTTTGTGGCCTTCTCGTTGTCCGGTTCCAGCTTGGCGTACTCGATGAAGCAGCGCGCGCTGGCGCTGCCGGCCTCGATGGCGTCGGCGAAGTGGGTGCGGGCCTCGTCGTTCAGGTGGCCGCGGAGCGCAAGCAACCCCAGCCCCTCGTCCGCGTCGGCGACCTTCAGGCGATCGCGGAGCAGGCTCCGGTACTCGGCCGCGGACTGGCTGCCCGCCAGAAGGTCGGCGCGGGCGAGCCGCGCATCGGCGTCGGAGACCGGCTTTTCGGGAAAATCGTTTTCCGAGATGGCGCGGCTGGCGAGCGAAGCCGTCTGGAAGTCACCCGCGGCGAAATGCTTTTTGGCCTGGGCTTCGATGTCGGCTCTCGACTTGCTGAAGGCGTTGCGAAATGCGGGCTCCTCATCGACGCCCTTGCGCAGGTTGAAAAGCAGCACGCGGATCTTGCCGAAGTATTCCGGATCGACCACCAGGAGATGGATGCGCGCCCAATCGAGGTCGGGCTGTGCGGGCGGCGCGCCGACGGTGATGCGAATGCCATTGACCTCAAAGGTGGAAAGGAACTCAATCAGGCCGTGCTCGAAGGCCGGCGGCATCTGCGCCGTGTTCGATTTCAGGAACAGACGGGTCAGCTCGCGGTAGACATCGGGGGAAACGGCGGCTTTCTCCTGCAGGACGATGGCGTAGCGGTCGCGGCCTTCCACGAGCGGCCCGGGCGAAGTCCAGCCCCTGGCGTTCTTGAAGAGCATGATGCGCACCGGCTGCGGGGTCTGGAGATCCGGCTCGCCCACGAGTTGTCCCACGGCATGGCGAAACTCCTCGAAGCGGACCATGGTTTCGCGGCCGGGGCGGGCGCCGGCATCGGTGAAGACTTCGTAGGGTCCCGAAGTGAATTTCACCCAATGATCGTCCGCCGCGAGGAGCCCGGGCAGCAGGCCCAGCAAGAGGAGTCGTCGCATTCGACTCCATTATCCCGCGCCAGGGGGACCGTTTGGTACAATGAGTGTACTTGTGGCGCTATCGTCTAACGGTTAGGACGGAGCCCTCTCAAGGCTTAAATACGGGTTCGATTCCCGTTAGCGCTACCATGTTTTCATAGAGTTACGGCCAACGACAAACCACGACAGAACACCAAAGTTGCACCAGAACAATACGGGTTTGGTGGTCCGGCCATGTTGAACGAAAAAAGCGTGCCGCGACATCGCACGATGCTCGACCCGAACGGACGAGAGACGGGCCGGACCTCTGATACGAGTCCCGCCGCTAAAGCGCGCCGGTGCCGCGGCTCCCGGCGCGACAAGTCGATTCCGTCGCCTTCCGCCGTGCGGGTCGCGCGATAGGTCGAGGTGGCGTGCTAAAGGCTCGTGTGCAAGCCGCAACGTCGCGCGACGCGGCGGGCCTCTCATGCGAGTCATCCACGTGATCGCGCGAGGGCACGCCGCGCCAAAGCTACCAGTCTGCGGAGTGCTGGAGTTGGAGTAGCTTCCGCGGCTGTGACCGCAAACTGATTACGCGGCGCGTTTCCAAAACGTGCCCCTGGCAGGCAAACCGAAAGCAGCCGTGTTAAACCATTGGGTGAACGTCCGCAGCCCCTTCGGATGGCCAGCATCCCCACCCTCGTTCCGTCGCCCCCCGCTAACGTATAGATATTTCCGTCCGGGCCCGCTCCGCCCCACGGCCAGATCGACCGGCGCGCTCCCTGGAGTATACAGGTGCGCGGCGTTGAATTTCCCGGCGATCCGAATGGTCAGCGACTCGGCGGGAAGATCGGCGTAGTTGACCAACTGGATCGACATGCAGTTTTCGCTGTCGCTCATGCTCACATAGGAAAGCACGGACGGCGCATTGAACACATTGACGCCCAGTTCCTCGAAGAGAGGCGCCCCGAGACCTCCTGGGAGCAGCAGGCGAGCAGGAGGAAATCTGCCCACCCTTATGCGGGTCTTCAAGCCGTTCCAAAAAGTGGAGTTTTTTGGGACAAGGGCAAACAGACAGCCTGCCTTGGGTGCCGTTGACGCGAAGAACGGGCGAACACCCTCCTGCTCGCCTGCTGCTACCGGGAGAACGGATTTAGCAGCAGGTTATGCAGTCGCCAACTCCTATTCATCTCGTACGTCGCAAATCCAAAGTTAAAGGGAATTCAAGATTACGCTGCGCCGGTGGCAAAAGCACCAGACCCGGGGTGTGGCCTGTATCCTGAAATCGGGCCAGGCGGCGGCTCTCTGCTTCCTGGGCATTGACGGGGAACTGCTTATTGGCTCGTCCGCCCGGGTGCGTTACATGATACGTGCAGCCCCCGATTGCGCGTCCCGACCACGTGTCCACAATATCGAACACCAAGGGCGTGTGTACCGGGATGTTCGGGTGGAGGCACGACGGCGGCTGCCACGCACGATAGCGCACCCCCGCCACAAATTCGCCACTTTCGCCCGTCGCGTGCAGTGGCACCCGGCGGCCGTTGCATGCGACCACGAAGCGCTCGCCAGTCATTCCGGCCACTTTGACCTGTAGCCGCTCGACCGACGAGTCCACGTTGCGGACGGTTCCGGTGTTGGCAGCCTCTTCGCCCACCACGTGCCACGGTTCCAGCGCGTGCCGCAGTTCCAGGCACATGCCCCACCTGGTCACCGAACCGATCTGCGGAAATCGAAACTCGAAGTGCGGGGCAAACCATTCCGTCTGGAACTCGAAGCCGGCTTCGCGCAGGTCCGCCATGACGTCCTCCCAATCGAGTTGCACAAAATGAGGCAGCATGAAGCGGTCGTGCAGCATGGTTCCCCACCACACCAGTTTTCGGCGATAGGGACTCTCCCAGAAATGCGCCGTCAGCGCCCGCACCAGCAATTGTTGCGTGAGACTCATCTGCGCGTGTGGAGGCATCTCGAAGGCGCGCAGCTCGACCAGGCCGAGCCGCGATCCGGAGGAGTCCGGCGAGTAGAGCTTGTCGATGCAGAATTCGGCGCGATGCGTGTTGCCCGCCAGATCGGTCAGAAGGTGCCGGAAAACGCGATCGGCCAGCCACAGGGGGCTGGCGGGAGAATCCTTGTCCGGGATCTGGTTGAAGGCGATCTCCAGCTCATAGATGGCGTCCGTGCGCGCCTCGTCCACACGGGGATGTTGGCTGGTGGGACCGATAAACAGTCCCGAGAGCAGATACGACAGAGAGGGGTGATTGTGCCAGTAACCGATCAGGCTTCGCAACAGGTCGGGGCGCCGCAAGAAGGGACTGTCCTGGGGAGTCGGGCCGCCGATTACCATGTGGTTGCCGCCGCCGGTGCCGGAGTGTTGTCCGTCCAACATGAATTTCTCCGTGCCCAAACGGCTTTGGCGCGCGAGCTCGTAGAGCTCCGTGGTGTTTGCCGTAAGCTCGTCCCAGGATGCCGCCGGATGGATGTTGACTTCGAGGACGCCGGGATCGGGCGTCACCTTCAGCACGGCGATGCGGAAATCCGAGGGTGGCGCGTAACCTTCCAGCATCACCGGCATTTTGACATGAGCGGCCGTGTCTTCGATGGCGGCCGTCAGATCGAGATAGTCCGCGATATACTCGACCGGCGGCATGAAGACGAACAGTTTGCCCTGGCGCGGCTCGACGCAGAGCGCAGGACGCGTTACCCAAGCCGCCGATTGGCCCTTCTCCGGAGGTTCGGGTTTAAGCCCGGCCTTTTCGGCGTCCGCCAAGGGGTCGTCCGGAACAAAGGGCGCGTCGAAAACGCCGGCATTCCGCTCCGGCCTTGCCGGCAGGCGCGCACGCTTTTCAAAGGGATCCGGGTCGTAGGAATAGAGCACATCTTCCGGCTTGGTCCAGGGAAGTGATTCCAGCGGCAAACGGTATCCCACGGCCGAATCGCCGGGGACCAGAAACATCTGCTTCGAGGCGAGAAACCAGGGCTGGCTGGTCCAGCGCGGCGTGCCAAAACGGGTCGGGATACGGCGCAACGGAAGGACGTAGCCGATCGGGTGGCCCAGGCCTTGCTCGAAAATGCGCGCCAGACGGCCGCGCTCGATCGGGTCTGCGAGTTTGGAGTCCAGCGGATCGACGTTGATGGGGAGCTTGCGTTCCCTCCACAGATAATAGAAGACGTCCTCGTAGGCGGCGATGGTGAAAGCCGCGTCCACCTGGAGGCGGCGCGTGAGGGCCTCCAGAAACCGCCGCGCGTGCTCGGCCGTGTAACCGTAATCTTTGCGGTCGTCTGCGATGAGACTGGCATCCTCCCAGAGGGGAACCCCGTCCTTGCGCCAGTAGCAACCAAATGCCCAGCGCGGCAGTTGCTCGCCGGGATACCACTTCCCCTGTCCGAAATGCAGCAAGCCCTGGGGCGCGAAACGTTGTCGCAGTCTGCCCAGCAGTTCCACGGCGCGCTGGCGTTTCACCGGCCCCAGCGCGGCGGTAGTCCATTCGGCGCCGTCCACGTCGTCGAGAGAAACGAAAGTCGGCTCGCCCCCCATGGTGAGGCGCACGTCTCCGGCACGCAGATCGGCATCCACCTGATGGCCAAGCTTTTCGATTGCCTGCCATTGCTTATCGGTATATGGCTTGGTGACGCGGGGGGATTCGTAAATTCGCTGCACCGTCATCTCGTGCCTGAACTCGATATCGCACGGGTCGAGCAAGCCGGAGATCGGCGCGGCGCTACTGGCGTCCGGAGTGCAGGCGAGGGGGATATGCCCCTCGCCGGCCAGCAGGCCGGATGTGGGATCGAATCCGACCCAGCCGGCGCCCGGAAGATAGGCTTCGGTCCAGGCATGCAGGTCCGTAAAATCGGCGCTGGGCCCGGCCGGTCCCTCCAGCGGCTTCACGTCCGCCACTAGTTGAATCAGGTAGCCGGAAACGAAGCGCGCCGCCAGTCCGAGATGGCGCATGATCTGCACCAGCAGCCAGGCTGAATCGCGGCACGAGCCGGTGCGCAGAGTGAGGGTCTCCTCGCAAGTTTGCACTCCCGGCTCCATGCGAATGACGTAACCGATTTCGTTTTGGACCAGTTGATTGAGGGCGACCAGATAATCCATGGTGCGCGTGGGCCCGCGCGGCACGCGAGCGAGAAATGCCGAAAGCATTGGTCCGGCCGGCTCGGTTTCGCGGAACGGGCGCAACTCGCGGACGGCCGAGGGTTCGTAGACAAACGGGTATTGTTCCGCGTGCGGCTCCAGGAAGAAGTCAAACGGATTATAAACGGCCATTTCGGCAACCAGATCGACCTCCACGAATAGCTCCGCGGTTGGCTCCGTGAAGACCAGCCGTGCGAGATAGTTGCCCTGCGGGTCCTGTTGCCAGTTGACGAATTGGTTCTTGGGAAGAACTTTCAACGAATAGGATAGGATAGGCGTGCGGCAGTGCGGGGCGGGCCGCAACCGGATTATTTGAGGTCCGAGAGATATCCGCCGGTCATACCGGTAGAGCGTCTCATGATGTAGGGCGACGTGAATGGCCATGGATCCTTTGATGCAGCCGGCTATTGTTGTTGCTGCTGCTGGGCTTGCACCTTCTCGGCCTGCTGGTTGTTTTCAAGAAAGTGGGACCATTCCTCGTCCGCGGCAAACTCTTTGTCGGGAGGCAGGACCGCATCGGAAGGGGTCACCCGGACGCGCACCTGCAACTCGGTTTCAGCCGTTCCTTTCATGGTGCCGACAGTGGGGGAGACGTCCGAGTAATCGCGCCCGATCGCCGTTCGAATATGTCTCCCGCCGACAATTAGATTATTGGTCGGGTCAAAACCGACCCAGCCGATATGCGGAAGAAGCGCCTCGACCCATGCATGCGTGGCGCCCTCGTCGGAACGATCCGCATGCCCGGGATCACGATGCAGATAGCCGCTCACATAGCGGCACGGAATGCGCAGATTGCGCACCATCGCGATCATGGTGTGGGCAAAATCCTGACAAACGCCCTGTCGGGACCGGATCGCATCTTCCACCGCCGAATTGACCCCGGTGCTGCTCTTCACGTAGGAAAAATATTGGTAAAGCCTGGAGTTCAGGGTGGTCAAGAGTTCCAAAGGCTCCCGCCCGGCCCGCTCGACAACTCCAACCTCCTGCGCCAGTGCTTCGAGTTCCGGCGAAGTGCGGGCGAAGCGGCTGGGCATCAGCATGTCCCAGTAATCCTCCCGCTCGATCATGGCATCGAGTTCCTGCCATGCGGCGGGACCCAGCGACTCCGGCAGGGGCGTGGGAACTTCCACCCCCACCAGAGCGTCGGCGGTAATAGTCAGTTGCCGATGCTGCCCGGGAACGTCGAAATGGTGAACAAAATTGCCGAAATGATCTTGATACGAGAAGACCCGGGATTGTGGGCTGATGGACAATTGAAACGTGAAGCATCGCTGCGTGTTCTCGCTGCGCGGCTGCATGCGCAATTCCATGGCGCTCTGCCAGACGGGATGGCTGTACCGGAAACGAGTGAAATGCCGGATGGCGTAGAACATCAAGCCTCCAAAGCCGATTGGATCGGATAGTCGATATACACCACGTGAACCGCCTCATGCAGGCTGTTGCACTGCTCGATGACACCGTTGAGGTAACGGTGCAGCCCGCCTATTTTGATGTCGGCAATCTGAACGTACGCCAGGGAAGCGCGCAGCCGTCCGGCAATGCGCTCGATTCGGCCGGTAGCCTTCGTGAAAGACGTCTGGGAGATGGCGGCAATGGCCGCGCCCATGCGCTCCACCGCGTAGCGCACCGAATACGGGAACTCGGGATTCAGCAACAGAAATTCGGCCATCGAGTCAGGTTTCAGGTCGGCCGTGTACACCCTGCAGTACGACTCAAAAGCGGCGCAACTTGCCAGCAGCCCTACCCAGTCGGCGGCATCTGCTTCCCCGGCCCTGGAGAAATAGGCATCCAGCAGAACCGGCAGTGCGCAAGAACGTTCCATGTACTTGCCCAGTTGAATGAACTGCCAGCCCTCTCCGTGATTCATGGTGGCGTCCGTCATACCGTGAAACTGATAGGAACCTTCGCGAACGGCAGCCACCAGCCGCATCGGATCGGAGTCCGTTTCCAGTTTGGCCCGAGTGACCTGGTGATACAAACGGTTCAAGCTTTCCCACATCTCCGAACTGATCTGCTCGCGAACCTGGCCCGCATTCTCGCGGCTGTCCGCGATGCAGGATGCGATCGACGATTCGTCTTGCGTGTCGCTGGTCAGCTTTATCATGGCACTCTGCGGGTCGATGCCGCTGGCTGTCGCCGCGATGCCGAGAGACGCCATGATTCGTTGCCATCTCTCCTCGGTGGGAACCTTCGAAGGATTCAGCATGAGGTTGTAATTCGCCTCCAGCACGCGCGCACAGTGATCGGCCCGCTCGAAATAGCGGCTCATCCAGTAGAGGCTATCGGCTACGCGGGAGAGCATTGGACCACCCTGATGTTCAGTTCTGCAAAACCCATGTGTCCTTCGAACCGCCGCCCTGGGACGAATTCACGACGAGGGAACCCTGGCGCAGAGCGACTCGGGTAAGCCCTCCCGGCACGATGGTGACCTTTTCTCCAAAAAGAACGTACGGCCGCAGGTCCACGTGCCGCGGCTCAATCCGGCCATTCATAAAACAGGGAGCGGCTGACAGAGTCAGCGTCGGCTGTGCGATGTAGTTTCTGGGATCCGCCAAGATCTTGTCGTAGAATTCGGCGCGTTGCTCGCGGCTGCTGTGCGGACCGATGAGCATGCCGTAACCTCCCGACTCGCCTACGGCCTTCACCACATATTTGTCCAGGTTTCCGCAGACTTCGTCGCGCTGCGCGCGGTCCGTCATCAGAAGGGTCTCGACGTTATCGACGATGGGATCCTCGCCCAGATAGTAACGAATGATCTTGGGGACATAAGAATAGATGGCTTTATCGTCGGCCACTCCCGAGCCAAGCGCATTGGCGAGCACCACGTTCCCGGCCCTGTAGGCGTTGAAGAGCCCCGCCACTCCCAGGGAAGAGTCGGCGCGGAAGGCTAGAGGATCGACGAAATCGTCATCCACCCGGCGGTATATGACGTCGACGCGCTGCAGACCGGAAGTGGTCCGCATGTAGACCGTATTGTCGTGCACCACCAGATCGCGTCCCTCCACCAACTCGATTCCCATTTGCCGGGCCAGGAATGCGTGTTCGAAGTACGCCGAGTTGTAAATACCCGGCGTGAGCAAAACGATGGTGGACCGGCCCTCGGGGGCAAGCGAACGAAGCGTGGAGAGGAGCGCCTGGCTATATTGCTCGATGGGCCGCACGCCGCATTTCCGAAACAGCGCCGGGAAGATCTGCTTCATTACCTTGCGGCTGGTCAGCATATAGGAGACACCGCTGGGCACGCGCAGATTATCCTCGAGAACCACGAACCTGCCATCGGGGAGGCGGATCAGGTCGGTCCCGGCCACGCTGACATAAACGCCCCGCGGAACCTTGACCCCTTGCATTTGCCTGCGGAAGTGTTTGCAGGTATAGATAATTTCGCCGGGGATGACCCGGTCCTTCACGATGCGGCGTTCGTGATAAATGTCGGCGAGGAACAAGTTGAGAGCCGTGATGCGCTGTGTGAGACCGCGCTCGATGGTCGACCATTCCGAGCTGGTCACGATCCGCGGCAGCAAATCGTGCGGAAAGATCTGCTCCGTGCCTTCGGCACGCCCGTACACGGTAAAGGTGATGCCCTGGTTGAAGAACGAGAGATCGGCTTCCTTCTTACAGCGATACAGTTCTTCGGAGGGAAGATTCAGAAGTTGTGTATAAAGATGCCGGTAGTGCGTCCGGGGGCGTCCGATGGCACGGAACATCTCGTCATAAGCCGCGCCGATTTCATAATCGCAGAACGGCGCGGGCATCGGACGGGCAGCGGATGGTGCGGGCATTGACATATTCCACGAGGTCGTCTGAACCGGAAGCCTTTCGACGGGGAATAGGCCAAAAGAAAAAGTCTAACGCCCCCAGTATAACCCCTCGCCGCACCCGGTACTACTTCTTCTACCGCGTCCTGCGCGAAGAGGTGATTCCTCTCTATTATGCCGAAGGGCTGGATCAAACGCATGAAGCGCACCATACGGACTCTGGGCTGGCGGTTCAATGGAGACCGTATGGTCATGGATTACACGCGTTATGTTCCCGCGGCGGGAGGCACTTCGAGCGATATGAGCGTTCCGGGCTAAACCTGTTCAGCCGCCCGCCGGCGCCACCGTCACGGAAACATTGACCACCTGTTGGCCGCCGCCTATCGTCACGCCGTTCACCGGCGCCACGTCGGAATAGTCGCGCCCCCACGCCAGCGTGACATAGCTGCCGTTGACCATCCGATCATTGGTGGGATCCAGATCCAACCAGCCCAGACCCGGGAAAAACACCGATACCCAGGCGTGCGACGCCTGGCTGCCGATCAATTCGCGGCTATTCAGGTAGCCGCTCACGTACCGCGCCGCCAGGCCCAGAGACCGCAGGCACGCAATCGCGAAATGGGCGAAATCCTGGCAAACTCCCCGCTTGGATTCCAATACCTCAGCCACCGAGGTTGCCACCGTGGTGGCCCGTTGGTCGTAATGAAACTCGGTGTAGATGCGGTGGCATAAATCCACCGCCGACTCCAGAAACGGCCGGCCGGCGGTAAACGAAGTTTCGGCATACGCAGCGAACTCCGGCGTGGCCGTGATGCGGGGCGATGGAAATACGAACTGGTACGCGTGGAGCGGGTGGCCCTCGGCGTGGCGCCATTTCTCACCGCGCGCTTCTTCCCATGCCGGCGTCAGACAGGGTTCCAGCGGTTCACCCGGTTCCATCTCGATCAAGCTGGCTGCCGAAATCGTCAAAGTCCTGTGAGGCTCGTGGATGGAAAAACAGGTTACGTCATTGCCGAAATAGTCCTTGTGACCGAAGGTCGCCTCCGGCATGGGAACGATGGAAAGCTTGTGGTCCAGGAGCCGCTGATTTCGGCCGTCGCGAGGCCTTAAGTGGACTGCCGTGTGGCAGATCGAGACCGGCGCGGTGTACAGATACGTGGTGGTGTGAGTGGCGCGGACCTTCATGGCGTGGCCTAAGGGACGGATACCTGGCGGGACGCGACCGCCTGGCTAAAGTATTGGCGCGTCAGCGTTTCCGACAGCAATCGCAGTTCGCCGGTGAGGCGATTCAAAAGGATCTCGAGATTTTCGCGCCGGCCCTCCTGGTTGGCGCCTATGAACTCACGGACTTCCGCAAGTTGAACCGCGGTAAGCAGCGATATGGCGATGCGCTCTTCCGGCGCGCGGCGTATCGGCGACCGGCTCCCGGGCAGACGGTCGATGTGGTCGTGCAGTTGCGCCAGTTGATAGGCTACGGACCGCGGATTGGCCTCATCCAGCAGCAGCAGGTCGAGCACCAGATCCGGCTGCATGGAAGTGAGATAGCGCGAGCGGTATGTGATGGAGCTGTCCGCAATTTCGAGGAGCACCTCCAGTTGGCCGCTGTCGGTGTCGCACTCGAAGCCGAGTCCGTGGCGGATCAGTTCCACCATTTGGACGGCGCGCTCAATGCGTCGGCCGATATCCAGAAAGCGCCAGCCATCGCCTCGGGTCATGCTCTCCATCACCAGGCCGCCGAAAGCCGATAGCGTACTGATGGCCTGATCCAGCAAAGCCTGCGCTCCGCTGATGCGGATTGGCTCCGGAGGCGGAGGCGCCGACAATTGCAAATCCAGTTGGTTGAGGATTCGCCACGCGTCGGCGGAAATCCGGTCGCGCAGCAGCCACGCCACGCTGCGCACCCGATGGATATTGGCGGGAAGGCTGTTGGGTGCCTGACCGTCGTAAATCATGGCTAGTACTTCCCGCTCCAGCGAACCGAGGTGGCCGTTTACCGGCTGGCGCTCTTGACGAATGTACCCAAGGCCAGTAAGAACTCGCCTCCCCGCCGCGACGCCCGCCATTGCCATCAGGTTCGATTCCTGGAATAACCGGGGCAAAATGGCGCGCGCGACCCGCACTGCCGGCTCCACGCGTTCCACGTATCGGCCCAACCAGAAGAGGTTGTCGGCCACCCGGCTGGGTAAGTCGAAGGTGGCCCGGATGACATCCAGCCGCGATGAAGAAGGCGGCAAGAGGCTGAACTGCGAGGTCGGCTCTCCGGCTACCACCCAGGTGTCTTTGCTGCCGCCGCCGCTTTGCATGGATGTCACCAGGTCGTCCAGCGACGCGGTGACGCGCGTCAGCCCGCCCGGCATAACGCTGTAGGATCCGGCCGAGGCAACTGCATAGACCCGGAGCACCAGGTGACGCGGGCGGAGCACCCCGTCTTCCCATACCGGAACCGTGGACAGCGGCACCTGTTCCTGTGCGACGTAAGCGCTCGGCGCGGCGCGAATCCTTGCCACTAGCGCCGCTTTTTCCGCCTCGCTCAGGAGCGCGCCAAACACCGGCTGCACGCCGGGCGAGGGGAAGGCCGGCTTGATCACCAGTTTCGACAGGTTCCGGACAACATAGGAGAGTGCCGGATCTTCTCCGCACCACCACGTGGCCACCGCCGGCATTTTGAGTTCTTCGCCCAAGAGGCGGCGGCTTAGTCCCGGCAGAAAACTCGCAGGAGCGGCAGATTCCACCAGACCCGAACCGAGAGCGTTGGCGACGGTCACGGTCCCGGAGCGAACCGCTCCCATCAGCCCCGGCACCCCCAGCATGGAGTCGGGCCGCAGTTCCAGGGGATCGCAGTAGGTATCGTCCTGGCGCCGCACGATCAGATCCACCGGCGGAAGTCCGCCCAGCGTCTTCAGAAACACCCGGTTGTCGCGGACTGTCAGGTCTCCACCCTCTACCAGCGTATAGCCCAGGTATCGGGCCAGAAAGGCGTGTTCGAAGTATGTTTCGTTATACGGCCCGGGCGTGAGCAACACGATGCGAGGATTTTCCTTCCGGCCCGGCGCCAGCGAGCGGAGCGCTTCCTTATAGGTTTGGAAAAAAGCCGCCAGCCGGTGAATATGCGCCGTGCGGAAGACATCCGGCAGCACGCGGGCGGAGACCAGGCGATTCTCCAGGGCATAGCCGGCGCCCGAAGGCGCCTGGGTGCGATCGGCGATCACCCACCAGCGGCCGTCGGGGGAACGGGCCAGGTCGGCCGCATAGACGTGCAGGTGAACATCGCCAGGCACCGGCACGTGGCAGCAGGGCCGCAGGAATGCCGGATTGGGAAACACCAGTTCCGGCGGCAGGCCGTCTCGCAGCAGCTTCTGGGGTCCGTATAGATCCACGAGAATCGCATTCAGCAGTGCGGCACGCTGGGCGATGGCGGCATCGATGTACGACCATTCCTCGCTGTCCAGGAGCATGGGCAGCGGATCGAGCGGCCAAGGCCGGCCGTCGCTTTGCGGATCGCTGTAGACATTGTAGGTTGTGCCGTTTTCGTGGATGATGCGCCGGCCTTCCTGCCAGCGGCGCGCGAATCCCGCCTGCCCTATCTGTTCGAGCGGATCCATCAGAGGCCGCCACCGCGGGCGCACCGTCCCTTCCGCCACCATCTCGTCGTAGTAGCCGGGGTTCGGCTGGTAGAGCCAGTCGCGATGGAGCCGCTCTTCCGGCGGGGTAGTGTCTGGATTTATGAACAAACAGGAAACCCCAATCGTGTACTATCAGCATTCTTGCATATCGGCGCCTGCTTCCGGGGACCGTTTGGTACTGGCAACGGGCCGCTCGAGATCCACCGTGAGGTGTCCGCACGGACTTCGTCCAGGTAGTTTGTACTGGTATCATTGGGAAGATGTTGGAGTCGCCCGGGGGGGGCAGGTATGGTGTGGCCCCTCGCATGCTACGTCTGAATCGACTCAGCCCAACTCGCGGATTCCTCGCAGCAGATTAAGGTGTTAGCCATGCAACTCCGGATCGGTTACGACCTGATATATAGTTTTTCACAACCAACGCCGATCATACTACTTGTGAACGTTCACGATTCACGCGCCTCCGACATCGTCGTCCCCGATGGCCTCATCGCCGAGCCATCCATTCCCATTTTCGGCTACCGCGACGCCTTCGGAAACCGGTGCCACCGCCTCCTTGCGCCTGCGGGCCGCCTCCGTCTAACGGCCGACGGGGTAATCAGGGATAGCGGCCAGCCGGATGAGATTGTCTCCTCGGCCGGGCAGGACTCGGTGCAGGATCTGCCCGAAGAAACCCTCGTGTTCCTGTTGGGCAGCCGCTATTGCGAGACCGATTTGCTGTCTCAGACGGCTTGGCAGCTCTTTGGCGGCACGGCTCCAGGGTACGCGCGCGTGCAGGCCATCTGCGACTACGTTCATAACCATATTGCCTTCAACTACCAGAACGCCCGCGCCACCCGCAGCGCCGCGGAGGCTTTCAACGAACGGACGGGCGTCTGCCGCGACTACGCGCATCTCGCCATCGCCTTTTGCCGCTGCATGAATATTCCGGCGCGATACTGCACCGGCTACCTGGGCGATGTCGGCACGCCGCCCCCCTTTCCCCCGGGCGATTTCGCGGCGTGGTTCGAGGCCTGGATCGGCGGCCGTTGGCACATATTCGACCCGCGCAACAATGTGCCCCGCATGGCGCGCGTCCTGATGGCGCGAGGCCGCGATGCGTGCGATGTCGCGATCGCGACGACGTTCGGACCTAACATGCTGGAGAGTTTCAGGGTCTGGACCGATGAGATTCCTGGGACAGGCGGCTGATGTCTCTTCTTACGGTTCACCACTCCACCGTCTACCGCTACAAGGAGCCCGTCGGCCTGGGCGAACATCGCATGATGTTCCGCCCGCGCGAGAGTCACGATCTGCGGTTGGTCCGAACCAATCTGGTCATCGCGCCGCAACCCGCTCACTTGCGCTGGCTGCACGATCCGTTCGATAACTCCGTGGCCGTTGCCACTTTTGAGGGGACCACGTCCGAACTCCGCTTCGAAAGCACCGTGACGCTGGAACATTTCGAGACCTCGATGCCGGAATATCCGCTGGAAGAGTATGCGCGGACGTATCCCTTTCGCTATTCCGATGAGGACTTCCCCAATCTCTCACGCGCTCTGATTAACCACTATCCGGACGAGAAGGTGTCCAAATGGGCATTGCAGTTTCTGGATCCATCGGATACGACCGACACCATGAAAATACTGCGGGCCGTGACCTGCGGCATTCGCAAAGACTTCAGGTACACCCGCCGCATCGAGAAAGGCGTGCAGACCCCCGAGGAGACGCTGCGGACACGGCAGGGCAGTTGCCGGGATTTCGCGGTCCTGATGATGGAAGCGGCCAGGTCGCTGGGTGTCGCGGCGCGGTTTGTCAGCGGCTATATCTTCGTGCCCAACAGCGCCGGCCTGGCAGGGGGCGGAGCCACACACGCATGGGTGCAGGCCTATCTGCCCGGCGCCGGCTGGATCGACTTCGACCCTACTAACAGCATCGTCGGCAACCGGAATCTCATTCGCGTCGCGTTTGCGTTGGCTCCCGAGCAGGCGCTGCCGTTGTGGGGCACCTACGCGGGTTCCGCGGAAGCTTTCCTCGGGATGGACGTCACGGTAAACGTCACCGAAGTGGCAGGCTGACGATGACATGACCGTGGCTCGAGCCCTTCGCCCGCAGGGGTCTGGACGCTTCGTCTTTTTCTGCGATCACGCCAGCAATACCATACCGGCGGAACTTGACAACCTCGGTTTGCCGGCGTCTGAACGGGCGCGTCACATCGCCTGGGACATCGGCGGAGCGGGCGTCACCGAGGCGCTATCGGAAATCTTCGACGCTCCAGCGATACTCTGCGGCGTCTCACGCCTGGTGATCGATTGCAACCGTCATCTCGATGCTTGGGACCTCATTCCCGAAGTAAGCGACGGGACGGTGATTCCTGGCAACCTGCATCTCGATGAGGCAGCCAGAGCGGCCCGGATCGAACGCTGGTTTCACCCGTATCACGACGCGGTCGAAGCGGTCTTGCTGGAACGCGAGGCCAGAGGCGTGCAATCGATCGTGGTTTCCATTCATTCCATGACGGCTTCTCTTGCCGGCAAACCAAGGCCCTGGCAAATCGCTCTCTCCAGCTATCTCGACCGCAGCCTTGTCGATCCCGTGCTCACCGCCTTGCGCCGGCCGGGCGACGTGGTTGTGGGGGACAATCAACCGTACGATCTGGATCCGCAGGTGGACTACAGCATTCCATTCCATGCCCTGCGTCGGAAACTGCCGCACCTCCAGGTGGAATTCCGGCAGGACGAGATACAGTATGCGGCCACCCAGCGCAGATGGGCTCTGCGTTTGGCTCAGACGTTGATGTAAGGGCGCGAGGTTCCGAACGGCAAGTCCGTCGTCGAGAGTCTGGAATTCGCCGACTACGACACACTGGCAGATTCCTGCCATGACTACGCCTGGCTGATCACCAACGGCGTGCCTTATCGAACGGCATGGCAGCGATACAACATAGATAAGGATTTGGGTTCCTGAATCGCTGCCGTCGCGCACGTCTAGGCGACCGAAGTAATCGTTCCGCCTTCCTATCCGCTCCAACTCCGTGGCACCCTTCCGTATGTGAAGTCCCTCACCCTGATCAACTCCAATCCCGCAAGGACCAAGCCGTCTGCTTCACCCGTGACGTGCATGACGATCCCGACCGGACCGAGGAGATCGAGGATGATTGGGGCGACGATTAGGTGTACCCCGACACGCGACACGCCGGAAGTTCGCCGTCCGCTTTTCCGTTCACCAGCCCCCAGTCGTTGGGATTATCGCCACCAAAGAACGGTGGGATGCCTGGATCATGCGGCGGGCACCGGCCCGCCTTCTCTACGGCTTCGGACTCTGCTACCTTAATCGCGGAGGAACCATGCTCAAACTGATCTGCACGCTGATGCTCTGCGTGCCCCTCGCGATTGCGGCCGATGTCTCCGGCTCGTGGCAACTGACCGTGGAAACGAGTCAGGGCACGGGGAACCCGACAGTCGTTTTCCAGCAGCAGGGCGAGAATCTTACGGGGACTTTCAACAGCCAGATTTTTGGCGAAGCGAAGATCACGGGGTCGGTGAAGGGGAACGTCATCGAGTTCGGGTTTGAGGGCGATGCTGGCGGCCAGAAGATCAAGGTCAGCTACAAGGGCACCATCGAGAGCCCGACCGCCATGAAGGGCACGGCTGTGTACGCGGGATTCGACGAGAAGGCGGCCTGGACTGCCACCAAGAAGTGAGCCAGGGGCGAATCGCCAGTCAAATTCCCGCCGCGCCCGGCACGTACGTCCTGGTCCTCCGTTCCTCCAGCACCCGCGCCATCCGCGTCGCCGCCCGGGCAAGCTCCAGCCTCAGCCGGGCTGGTACCTCTACGTTGGCAGCGCGCTCGGCCCCGGAGGGCTGCGGGCACGCATTGCCCACCATCGACGGACGGCAAAGCGGCCCCACTGGCATATCGACTACGTGCGCCGGTACACGCGGCTGGAGGCCGTCTGGTACTGCTCCGGCGTCCGCTGTGAGCATCAGTGGGCCGCCACAATCGGCGGGATGCCTGGAGCGGCGATGCTGGCGCCAGGGCTCGGGAGTTCCGACTGCGGGCGCGAGGCGCATCTGTACTGGTTCCCGGAGCCGCCGACAGCGACGGAGTTGAGAGGGGCAATCGGCGTGGAGGCCGCGCCGTTCATGGACCGCAACATCACGTAAGGGCACCGACAAGCAGTGTGGAGGGCTTTGCCCCCGGTCCCCGGCCTCATTGAGCAACGGCGCGGTGCTATGATGGCTGGCCGAGATGGCGAATCAGGAGCATCTGGACATTCTGGCGAAGGGCGTGGAGGCGTGGAATGCGTGGCGGGATATGCATCCTGATCTTTTATGGACGCCAGAGCTTCACGGAGCACAATTGCAGGATCGCTCTCTTGGCGGCGGAAACTTTCAACGTGCGAATCTACAGGACGCCGGGCTGGAAAGGGCTAATCTATAATCTAGCGGATTCTGATTTACGCAGTGCGGACCTTTCTCGTGCCAGCCTCATGGGAGCAGACCTTTACGGCGCACTTTTGCAGGGTGCGCTTCTGGAGAACGCAAGCTTGCGCAACTCGAAGCCACCGCTTGCCATCATGGACGGCTCGATTTTGGGCGGTGCCGACTTCACGGATGCCCTGACGCGAGGCGGAAGGCTTGGGGCATTGGCAAGGATGCGTTCAACACGGTAGACTCTCGGTACAGGAGGCCCAGATGTCCCTTCGACCCGTTAAGCGGCTGATCAAGGCCAAACCGACCCTCGAAGGTGCTGGCGTGCACCTCCGCCGCGCATTCGGTTTCGGCAACACATCCGACTTCGACCCGTTCCTCCTCCTGGACGATTTCCGTAATGACATTCCGGAGGATTACCTGGCGGGCTTTCCGTGGCACCCTCACCGCGGGATCGAGACAATCACATACGTCCTCGCCGGAACTGTGGAGCACGGCGACAGCATGGGGAACCACGGCGCTATCGCCGCCGGCGACGTCCAGTGGATGACGGCGGGGAGCGGGATCATCCATCAGGAGATGCCCAAAGGTGACCAGACGGGCCGGATGCACGGATTCCAGTTGTGGGCGAACCTTCCGTCGTCACTCAAGATGACAGCGCCACGCTACCAGGAGGTGAAAGCGGCCGAAATCCCGGAGGTCAAGGACGATGACGGCACCGAGGTGCGCATCGTGTCCGGGAGTTTCTGGGGCGCCAAAGGTCCTGTTGAGGGGGTCGCCGCCGACCCGATGTATCTGGATGTGTCGGTCCCGCCGCGCCGCCGAAAGACCCTCCCGGTGGAGACGACTCGCCACGCGTTCGCGTACGTTTTCGCCGGGTCCGGGAAATTCTGCAATGCGTCTGGTCCGCTTGCGGTGCCGACCGAAGGAGTCGGATGGGCGGATACAACTCTCCTCCAGGAGGCGGACAACCGTTCGCTGGTGCTGTTTGACCGTGGCGACGAACTTGCAGTACAGGCCGGGGAGGACGGCATCCGATTCCTCCTGGTTTCGGGAGCGCCACTCCAGGAACCGGTGGCGTGGTACGGCCCGATCGTCATGAACACGCAGGAGCAACTTCGGCAAGCGTTCGACGAACTCGAGCGGGGGACGTTCCTGAAGCCAAAGAGGCAGAGCTAAGGGACCGAAGTCGCAGGGAGCGCGGGGATTCAAGTTGCCGCCAGAGGAGGGCGCATGGACGAAGCGAAGATCGTGATCGCCGGTGGGGGAATGGTTGCGGGTTACGTGGCCAAACAACTGGTCGAACTGGGTTTGAAATCGGGCGAACTGGCAATCCTGTCCGCTGATCATTCGATACCTTATGAGCGGCCTCCTTTATCGAAGGGGTTCCTGGCCGGCAGAGATACAGAAGAGAGCATCAGGATCAACGCGGAAAGTTTTTACGGGGATCACGGAATCGAGGTAAGGCTCGGCTGCGAGATCTCCGGGGTGAATTCCGCACAGAAACGACTTCACCTGGCGTCTGGTGCGCAGTTCGGGTTCAACAAGTTAATTATTGCGACAGGTGCGCGCGTACGAACCCTCGAGATTCCGGGCGCGGAACTTGGCAACGTTCATTATCTTCGCTCCCTGGATGATTCCAAAGCGATTCGGCAGAACGCGCAGAATGTGAAGCGTGCGGTCGTTATTGGAAGCGGGTTCATTGGAATGGAAGTAGCGGCTGTGCTTGCGCAGAAGGGCATTGAGGTAACGATGGTTCTGCGTGACGACCGCATCTGGAAACAGTTCTTTTCGCCACAGATGTCTCGTTTCTTCGAGGGCTACTATGCGGCACGGAGCGTGCGGTTCATCAGGATGGCTACGGTAAAGCAATTGCTCGGCGGTAGGACCGTGAGTTCGGCAGTGCTCGCTGACGGGCAGACCATCGCGTGCGAGATGTTGGTTGCGGGCCTCGGAGTGCGACCTGTCACCGAACTTCTCGCCAACAGCGGAGTTGAGGTGGCGGACGGTGTGGTGGTGAATGAGTATCTGGAATCCAGCCGGCCCGACATTTTTGCCGCCGGTGATGTCGCGAACTACAAGGATGTGCTGTTCGGCAAGCGCAGGCGCGTGGAGCACTGGGACAATGCCGTTTCACAGGGTCAACATTGTGCGCGGGTACTGATGGGGGAGCGGAAGCCGTTCCAACACGTTCCATACTTCTTTTCCGACGTCTTCGATCTTTCTTATGAGTTTTGGGGTGATCCATCCGGCGCGGATGAGACGATTCACCGGGGAGATCTTTTGAGCAGCAGCTTCAGCGTTTGGTGGCTGAAGGAGGGTAGGGTCGTAGCCGCATTCGCGATGAATCGCCCGGAGGAGGAGCGCGATGCCGCACCCAAATGGATTGAACTCAGGCAGCGCGTGTCTGCCGCGAAGCTGGCGGACGCTTCGCTTTCCCTTTCGGCGGCGGTGGAGCACTCCAGTTCGTAGTCGACTATACGGAGGGAACGGTCAGCAATGGATCCGGAACAAGACAATGAGGCGACGTTCAGCCGCCGGGCCTGTTTCCATATCGGCTGTGCTCCGGATGCTCGGGTCTGCATGGAAGGGCGAATCTTCATCAAACGCCGATTCGTCCGCTGGACGCGCGATCCAGCTGATGCTTTGTACGACAAGCATCTTCGCGCCAGCACGCGCCGTGGCTTCGGCCAGCGCCCGCGTGCCGTCCACGCGAATCCGGTCGTTCATTTCCCAGTCTGTGGCCTCAGGCTTCGAGGAGACAGGAATCGCCGTCGCCGCGTGGATTCACCACCCTCGGCGCCTTCAGCTGCGCGCGCCAGTGAGTTTGGCTCGAACAGATCGCCGGAGCGTGGCTCGCCGCCCAAGCTTCGTTCCTCCACTTGGTCCGAATCCAGTCCGAATACCAGGGCAAGTTTCGCCTTACTTTCGGCAAGCAACAGCAAGTTTCTGCAAACGAAGAAGGTCTTTAAATCAGGGAAATCCATGAAAATGTTGGAGGCGCGGGTCGGAATCGAACCGACGAATAAAGGTTTTGCAGACCTTGTTCTATTCATGAAAACACACGGGATGCAGCCCAGTGTCCGAGGTTGGTGTCCGAGTTTCAACCCACCACCTTCAATTTCCGCCGTCGCTGCGCCGCCTCGTAATTCTCCATCGCTTTCTTCTGCGCCTCGCCGGTCGGATGCACGTACCGGTGGATCGTGCGCAGACCCGAGTGCCCCATGATGGCCGCTACCACTGCCACTGGGTTGCCGTCCTGGATCTGGCGCGTGGCGAACGTGTGCCGGAAATCATACAGCACGAATGAGACGCCAGCTTCGGTACAGACCCGATCATGTGTGCAGGCGAGCTTGGTCAGGTGCTGGCCAGGGTTCCGGTCGGAAGGGAACAGCCAGGGACCGGGCAGCGCAGCCCGGCGATCGAGGATGACCGTCGAAGCCGCAGTGAGGTTCAGCGTGCGGCGCGCAGCGCGTGTCTTGCCGCCGGCAATGAACAGCGTGCCAGTCCTGGCATCGTATGCCTCTTTGCGTGCCGCCAGCAGCTCCTCTGGCCGCGCGCCCTGCTCCAGCATCAGACGAGCCAGGTCCGCAAGGTTCGGCTGGGCATCCTTGAAGCTCTTGGCGTACTTCGTGTGGAGTGCGAATGCCGCATCGAAGTAGGCGTCCTCCTCCGCAGCCGTGATGACGTGCTCACGAACCGCATCTTTATCGCTCGGTATAGTGACATCCTCAATGGGGTTGGCTTCGGCCAGCCCCATTTTTTTTGCCCACTGGAAGAAGATCGATAGGGCGTGAAGGTCATGCCGCACGGTGATGCCGCGCACGCCGTGATCCAGCAGGCGATGGCCCTTGTAACGCTCGATCGCCGCGGCGTCGAGTTCCTGCACCGGAGTGGCGCCGAAGAACTCAACCGCCGAGCGGAAGCTCACATCGATTCGCTGCGCGGTCGAGAGTGTCTGCCGGTACTCCACATCGCGGCACCAGGCGATAAACTCGCCGGCCGTTGTGTCAAACGGTGCCGGCGCGCCGCGCTTCACCAACGCACCCTCATCCTGGAGCCGGCGCCGCTCATCTTCCGCAAAGCGCTCCGCCGTTGTCCGATTTTCTAGCGTGCCTTCCAAACCGGTGGGCCCGCTGTATTCCGTTCCCTTCCAGTTGAACCGGTAGTGCCACCGGCCCTTTCGGACGCGCACACTGCGTCCCTTTAGCGTCTTTGCCATCGGAACTCCTACGTGTCGATTGTAGCCAAGTTTGTACATCGGCGGGATCATACCGCACCAATCGGCCGATCACCATATAGCGCGGACCGCGACCGTCCAGGCGCCAGTCCTGTACTGTCCGAGTGGAGACCTGGAGCATCTGCGCCAGATCCTGCTGCGTTAGCATGGCGCCAGTGGTTACAGCCATATTCAGCCCAACTCCGTCGATCCCATACCTCACGCTCCCGATCTCGCCGGCACCCGCCGCGACCGCTCGTGCGCCGCCTGGTGCGCCCGCGCCATCGCCCGGTACACCCGGTGCTCCACCCCGATCTCCGCCCCGCGCGCGTCCACGTGGCTCACGAACGTGTGCCCGCCGCCGCCCATCGACCGCCAGAGCTCCGCATTGTTCGTGATGTATCCCGACGTCCGGGTCAGCAGCTCCGGCCCGTTCTCGCCCACGATGTAAGCGTCCGATGCCGAGAGCGGCCCGCCGCCAGCCAGGTAGCTGATGCTGCTCGTCACCGCTTCCCCGCCCGCCGCCTCGCCGCCGCCGCTGAACAGCTTCTTCAGAAATCCGAAAATCCCGCCGGCCGCGCCGGCCAGGGCTCCGCCGACCCCGCCCGCTGCCGACCCCGCCCCGGCCCCCGGTACACCCGCCTGGCCCGGCCTTCCGCCGCCCTGGCCGTCCACGATCACGTGATAGGGTTTCGCCGCCGTCCCATCCGGCTTCCCCTGCGGCACCTGGATCCCGAGCTTCGCCCCGATCGCGCCGAGGCCTTTCTCCAACCCCGTCTTCACCGTGCTGGTAACCGTCTGCTGCCCCAGCTCCTGAAACATCTTCGCCCAGCTCGTCTTCTGCCCGGTGAGCAGCTTCCCCATCTCGCCCGATACCGCCGCCTTCGCCTTGCCGACGTCCGCGACAAATCCCGCCGTCCCGGCTTCGAATCGCAGTGTGACTGTTCCCGCTGATCGTCCCATATCCCCTTTGTCCCCCTTAATTGGACTGCCCTGTTCCGCCGTCCCGAACCGATGCTGCCATCCCCATACCCTTCGGCACGGCTTGATTCCGCTTCGCCACATTGCACGCCTTGCAGGCGGACTGCAGATTCGACCACTCCAGGCGTAGCTCCGGGTGCTCCGCGATCGGCCGGACGTGATCCACCTCCGTGGCAACAGCCCCCGCGCAGCAGATTCGAATCTGGCAGATGGGATCGGCCGCCAACTTCGCGAGCCGCGCCCGTTGCCATGCCGCATCATACCCGCGGCGCGTCGACGAACCCCGCCTATGATCTGCAACCTGCGCATGGCCTTCGCACATCCCGCTCTTCACCAACTTTCCGCAGCCGGGATGTCCGCATGGACGTAAAGAACACGATGGCATAGCTTATTTCCACCCTTCGCAACGGCGGATGAATCCGCACCTGACAGTCAACACTTCACTAACATCTTACGTCAACAATCGACAAAGAGTTAGTCGAGTCAGTCTCCGTTTATTCGTACTATTCGGATAGATGACTTACTTACCTTGCTCTTCGGAGGAACGACTACAAAAAGTGAAGGATGAAGGCAAGTGAAGGCATTTATAGAGAATCTCCCACTAGGGAGAAACGATGCTCCTTTAGGCGGCATGGCTTCACTATCCTTCACTCAGGTCAACTCACGGAAAGCCCAGGCGCGCGCAACTCGATCCCCTTGTAGTAGTTACCGTCGTTCCGATGCTCCCTGGTGAAGCCAGTGTCCACGATCTGCTGAGTGAAGGCACGCTGGCTCATGTACCGCTCCCCGTTGCCCACCGACCACGTCTTGTACGCCTCGTAGAGGTCTTTTGCCCGCACCGCAACACCCGAAGTGAAGGATCGTGAAGGATCATCTTTAACACAGCACTCATCGGCGAACCGCCCGACCTGGTTCATGTCCTGGCGCCAGTCACTGCTCGTCTGCTCAACCGGAGACACGGTGCCTAAGCCTTCTCGGTGCCACCGAACGGCGCCGGCCACCATCCAGGCAAGGATGCCCTCCGCTTCCGCCATAAGCTTCGAACTGAGCTCGCGATCCTGCTCCTCACGCGGAATGATCACCGAAAACGGAATCGCCCGCAACCGCCGCCAGATCGCTTCGTCGCCGCTCCGAACCACTGGCAGGTAATTCGCGTCAATCCACAGTTTGTGTGTCTCATCAAATTCGATCGGATTCTCATATTTCCGCGTGGCCTTAATTCGTCCCAGGCCCTGTGTGATCCTCTTGAGCTTGGCTTCCGCCAGGCGCGCGCCCTGCTCGGTTTCGCTGGTCATCACGAAACGGGCACCGCGCAAATCCGCGAGATCGGCCTGTGTGTTGCTGTTCTCACCACCCGGCTTTACCATCAAGGTATCGATCTGGAGAAGCGCTGCGCACTCATCCAGCAGGTTGTATATCGTTGCCAGGAGCGTGCTCTTGCCGTTGTCTCGTGGCCCATACAAAACAAAGACGACCTTCTCTGAAGTGACGCCTGTCAATGAGTAACCGAGCGCCTTTTGCAGGAACGAAATTAGCTCCTGGGCACACGCGAAGGAAGCCTCCGCGGAGTCGGATGTGATGCCCGCGATACGATCAAGAAACTTCAGAAATCGTGGACATTGAGCCGAAGGGTTGTACCTGTGATGTATCAGCTTGGTGAGCATCAGCGCCCGGTCATGTTCCATCAAACGTCCTGAACGAAGGTCCATTACTCCGTTCTGGAAAGTCAGAAAGTACGCGTGCGCGTCTAAGTCGGCCGGCATGACAACCATCTGGTCCTGGGCCTCTCGCAACGCGTTGCTAACACCCTTCGAATTGAGCGAGGACAGAGCGAACTTTTCAGCAGCCCCGCTTCTTCCCTCGATCGATTGCCGGAGAAACTCGAGGAATGTCGCTTTGACCAAAGAGCGGCACTTGTCAGCTTCGTCGATGACCCAACGCTGGCCATCCCATCGCAACCACTTCCTCATCGGTGGACAGTACCTTACGTCATCACCGTACATGGCGATGAAGCGTTGTGAGTTTCCGTGATCGTTATACAAAAATGGAAGCAGATCCGGTACAGGATCATTGCCACCACAATCCCCTGTGCCGCCATCATTCCGCGGCTCTGCCGATTCCTTCTTGGCCCCGCGGAATAGGTCCCCCTTCGCATCCGGCGCGTACCGCCCGACCGAGTTGGCGATCACCGCCAGCTCGCTCTCCTCGAGCGCCGGCGCGCACCGCCGCGCGTTCGTGACGCGCAGCGTGGCCAGGATCTCTTCCGCCGTGAATCCCTTGCGCCGCAGCGATGCCGCGATCTTGAACAGCGTCGTGTTCCGCGCCCCGCTCGCGATCTGCCCCGGAACCTTCTCCTCCGGCTTCGTCTCGGTCGCCGCCCCCTGCCCCTTCAGCCAAGCCAGCAGCCAGGCAGGCGCCTGCAAAAGCTTCTGCTCCTCGAGCAACGCCAGCCCGTCCCAGAAATACCGCCGCCCCGTGTCCGGATGCACGCTCGGCGCCACGACGATGTACCCGCCCGCGCCCCGGATGTCGATCCCCGGCGCCAGCTTCCCCGCCGAGTTGCGCACCGGGAAGTCCGGCGGCGCGAACAGCAGGTGCTTCCCGCCCGTCCCCGTGATCTGCTGGATGGTGTCCGGCAGCGCCCCGTGCTGCGATCGGAGATAGTCGAACGAATCCTCGCCGCCGTCTTTGAGATCGACGTCCAGCACGAAGAAGCGATGTCCCGTGGCCACCCCGATATTGGCATCCGGCCACTCCGCCCACCAGGCCTCCGCCTGCGCCTCGTTGCGCGTCGCGTCCTTGGATCCGTTTTTCGTCCGCGGTAGTTTCCCCCGCAGCGGCAGCACCGGCCAGCCCAGCCGGATATACCGCAGCGCCCAGTCGAGCAGCGTCGTCTTTGCGACTGAATCTCCTCTCATACTGCGCTCGACGATTGAACAAGAGAGCCTGGCACATCCGCGCCTGTTCGGCGAACGTCATAGAGCCGCTGACACCAGACGCAAAAACGGGCTCCTGGAACCGCCGCTCGCCGCTTCGCCGGAATAGCCGCCCCACACTCAAAGCAGAGCCCACTATCGGTCGCAGCATCCACTAGAGACGCGACCCCATTTTGTTCTGGCGAATTGCTCATTGCCTTTTCTTTGAGAAGCTCGTAGCCCGCAAGCTTTCCGAATCAGTCTATGTGTTTGGTGCGGGTCAACGTCCCTAAGCTCATAGCCAGTTCTCGAACAAAAACTTGCTCGATGGCCCAAGAAGAATCTTGGATCAATTGCAGACCCACCGCCGCCATGTAGATGCGTCCGTCCGCAGACTGCGCACGTATCAACGCGCCAACGCCAGGCACCGTCCTGGCAATATTCCAGAACAGCGGGATTCAGAATCAACTCCACCTCTATTCCCGCCCGGGGCAGTGTTTCCAGGTTCGGCAGACGGCCTCATTGTGATCAAAACGCGCGGCAGGGTTTGCAAGTGCCGTAGCAGTCCACCCGGTGAACGTTCGCGGTAAATGCAGCGGCTGGCTGCTCTTGAGCCGTACTTCCTTCCACTTCCCCGACGAAGCCACGATGGGAAAGGCTGCGCCTCCGGAAACGAGTCTCTCGGCCTGCACCATCGTCACTGGTCGCAGTCCGCGGCCGTCCGCATCGCGGAGCCATAGCTCCGCCTTTGCTACCCGGTTGGCTAGTCCGGGAGCTGGTGCCTCTATTTTCATTTTTCGGCCTCCAGCCGCAAATGGCGAATACCATCCAGCAGTTTCGCGACAACCTGGACTACATCCACCACCAGCGCAGCCACCAGATGTTGGCTACGCATCCAACCCTCCATTTCGCTGCGGGCAACTTGCTTCTCCGCCAGGAGCGGCCTGACGACATACTGGCCCTTGAAGACATAACCGCCGCGAAAATAGTCTTCATCATCGCGAAGCCTATAAATCGCGAAGAGACAGAAAGGGTAATTACTCAACTGAGGCCCCGCGGTCGCTGGATCGGAAAATAGGAATGCAGCAGCGAGACGGAACACATAGCAGGAAATCTGCTCGTGGTCAGCACCTTCTTCTATGAGAGCGTAGACGTCGGGACTCGGCACGGGCCGCGGCGAGTCATTCGCGTACTTAAAACTTGCGATCGCCATCGCCGCATCAACTGGAATTCCGTTATCAATCAATAATCGGCCGAGGGCCAAAACAATCGCCTGGGAAAATGAATATCGGCGCCGGTTCCCGTGACCGGGCGGGAGAGCCGGAAAATCATAACGAGGCAATTGCTTGCGCTTATGCCACGTCGCCAACATATCCGCGCTGACCCCGGCAACCGTCAAGACCTCGGAAGGGGTAAAGGTAAGGTACCATGCACGCCCCTCGGAGGCCTCCATACGATCGCGCAAATCCTTCGCCAGTTCCTGAACTTCCGAGGAGGGTTGATTTTGATCGTCTTTCTTTGCCATACGCAATCCCTTTTCCTGAGATAGGGCAACTGCCTATAATTATAGGGCATCCGCCCTAATTGTCAAGCGAAAAAATAGAGGAAAGACTCTCACGCGCCACCGGCCTTTTGCACGCGCATGCAACTCGGCGGCTTGTTCCCGCCTTAACTCACTTCGCCCGCAACCCGGTCGTTCATCACCAGCGCCCCCTTTCTTGACAAAACCACTGTAATTATGTCAGATTCGAAGGTGTGGAATCGGTAACACGGGAATTTAAGATGACGACACAAAAAAATATCCAGCCGGATGAACGACATTACACGGTCGATGAAATCGCTGAATGGTGGCATCTGGACGTGGAGAGCGTGCGGCGCATGTTCAAGGAAGAGGAAGGAGTACTACGTTTTGGAAACGCGGTGACGACGCCGCGGAAGCGGGCGCATACAACGATCCGGATCCCGCGATGCGTGCTGGAGCGAGTACACCGCCGAATGTTGAACGGAAACTAGGAGGCCCTTTGAAAAGGACGTCCAGAACTGTACCCAAGCAAAAGCCGAAAGATCGTGAGGAGAAAATCATCTCCGAGGCGATGCGTATTCTCCGCGGCCGCGTGAAGCGCCCCGGTGGAGGCAGGCCTCGTTCGGATGCCCCACGCTGTCCGTGCGGGCTAATGACGCTCGCGCGTGCCCAGGCGCGGGGTAGATCCAGTGAACACAACTCTACGTGCAGTTTCTACCGAGCTCGCGGTCGCGACCCTGACGGTTTGCCAACTGATCCTTGACGGAGGGAGCGGGAACGTTGGGGCGAAGAAGAAGGCAAAGAAAGCAGACAGGCTAATAAAAGTATGGCCATACACAACCGGAAAAGCGGCACAACCTACCTGAGCCTCCTGCGCGGCGGGGCCGCGCGCATTTCAGCGGAACGTCGGCCTTGGGTAGAGAACGCTTGGCGCCAGAAGCGATACTTAGAGCAAGAATATGTTAGGTACCTGGAGGATTGCGAGGCCGCCGGAATCGCTCCAGAGCTCACACTGAGAAACGTGGAGACGCTTGCGCCGGGAGGACGAGATTCAGCAGGGCGGCCGTTTTGCCCAGCGCCGCCTAATTATTTCAGTCGCCCTTCAGTCCGGACCATCGAAACGTAAACCCGTGAACTCCGGCGTACCCGTTCCTCTTCCTTTGATCCGCGCGAAAGCAGCAGCTAAGCCGGTGTCCGACCCAGTGTCCGACCCGGTGTCCGAGTTTAGTCCGCTCTTTGCCGTACCTTCGCCGTTTTCACCCGTAGTGAAGTCCAGGAAGCAATGCCGCGAAGGCGTCTGTTTTCAGGGGATATTAGTGTGATTCAAAAGCGGATAGATTGGAGGCGCGGGTCGGAATCGAACCGACGAATAAAGGTTTTGCAGACCTTTGCCTTACCACTTGGCTACCGCGCCTTCAGGCAGGCTCTAAATGAAAAATAGCGCGTTGCGATGCGCCAAGTCAATTTGGCCTGCTACGGTTCTTCGGCCGCCGGCGCCGGGTGCGCTTCCACCACGCTGCGGCGGGCGCGGTCGCGAAGCTCCCCCAGGTTCAGCCCGGTCAGGGCCGTGGCCACCGCGCCGCCGATCAGCAGCGGCAGCGTCAGCGCAAAAAACATGATGAACGAAAATGTCTTCGCGTCGTTCCTCTCCACTTCGAAGAGTCCCAGCGCCATGACGCAGGCGAACTGAAATAGTCCCAGGTTGCCCGGGGCGTTTGGCACCACGGTTCCGAACCGGACGAGGGTCACCACGCCGCCCGCGACCCAGAACGAAAGGTCCAGCCCATAAGCCTTCATCAGCGCGTACCACGACACAAACTGGAGGACCAGGTAGAGCAGGCTGATCAGCGCGGTGTAGCTCATGGTTCGCAGATTGCCCATGAGGTGCAGTCCCTCGATGATGTGCCGCAGGGTGGCCGACCAGCGGCTCTCGGCGATCACCGCGTGGGCCTCCTGTTTGCTCCTCACCACCCACAGCAGTAGGATGGCTCCGAGTAGGATCAAGGCGCCCAGCACCTGCACCAGGATCGTGAGGTCCTTCGGAATGCGTTTCACGAAGCCCGCCGTGATCAGGAAAACTACCAGCATCCAGAACCCGTCGAACATACGTTCCACGGCGATGGAGGCAAACCCCAGCGACAGGCGCAGGTCACTCCAGTGGCACAAGAGATAGCAGCGGATCAGCTCGCCGGTGCGGAGCGGGAGCACTTCGTTGGCGAACAGCCCGATGTAGATGGCCTGCACCGTGCGCCACAGCCGCAGGCGGATGACCGGTCCGAGCAGGGTGTTCCAACGCCAGGCGTGCACAACGTAGCAGGTGAGATCGGCGGCCGCTCCCAGCGCCACCCAATGCCAGTCGAGCGCGCGGATGGTGGGAATCAGCTCGCCGATGGGATAGCCGTGAAGCACCCACGCCAGGCAGCCGGCCGACAGGCAGTATCCGGCCAGGCGCGGAAGCCACCGTGGCATCCTGCGGCGCGACGCTTCCCATTTCCCCACAAGCTCATCATAACGTGCCGGTCCGCGGCATTCCTCGCGTGGCACACAAGGGGCGATGAGGCGGGGTAGAATGTCCGCTTCATGCCCCCCAACGGCGCACACCTCATCCTGCTGACGGCAGCCGCCATCGCGGTCCTTCTCTTTCTGATTCTGGTGGTGAAGCTGCAGGCGTTTCTGGCGCTGCTGCTTTCCGCCATGGCCCTGGGGCTGGCCGCCGGCATGCCGCCCGACAAGGTGCTGAAATCCATCCAGGCCGGATTCGGCGACGCGCTGGGATTCATCGCCGTGGTGGTGGGGCTGGGCGCCATGATCGGCCGTTTCCTGGAGCATTCCGGCGGGGGCCGGGCGCTGGCCGCCTGGCTGCTTTCGAAGTTCGGCAAGGATCACGCGGCGTGGGCCATGCTGGTGGCGGCGTTTCTGGTGGGGCTGCCCATCTTTTTCGAGGTAGGATTTATCATCCTGGTGCCGCTGGTGTGGAACCTGGCGCGCGAGACGCGCCGTTCGCTGCTGTTCTACGGGCTTCCGATGGCCGCCGCCCTCACCATCACGCACTCGCTGGTGCCGCCGCACCCGGCGCCGTCCGCCGCCTCGCAACTGCTCGGAAGCGATCTCGGCCGCACCATCCTCTACGGCATTGCCGTATCGATCCCCATGGCCATAGCGGCCGGCATCTTCTACGGCGCGTGGGTGGCGAAGCGCATGTACATTCCGGTGCCGGAGATCGCGTCCGCCACGCTCGCGCCGGAAGCGGCGGACGCACGCACGCCGCCGATCCCCATGGTGGTTCTCCTGCTGCTGCTTCCCGTGCTTCTGATCTTCGCCGCCACCATGGCGAACCTGCGCAACCTGCCCTTCCGCGGAGCGGCGGTATTTCTGGGCCACCCGTTTACGGCGCTGGCGATCACGGTTCTGGCGGCGCTGTACTTCTTCGGGATACGCCGGGGCGTAACGCGGCAGGCTGCTTTGAAGATGGCGTCCGAGTCGCTGGCGCCTATGGGCGCGCTGCTGTGCATCATGGGCGGCGGCGGCGCATTCAAGCAGGTGATCGTGGATTCGGGAGTGGGGGAGTATGCCGGCCGGCTGCTGCTCTCTTCGGCCATCTCCCCGCTGGTGGTGGTCTACATCATCGCGGCGGCGATGCGGCTGGCGCAGGGCTCGGCCACCGTCGCCATCATCACCGCGGCGGGCATCGTGGCGCCCATGGTCAAGGGCATTCCAGGGTACAGCCCCGAGCTGATGGTGCTGGCCTTGTGCTGCGGCGGCACGGCATTTTCGCACGTCAACGATTCCGGGTTCTGGATGGTGAACCAGTATTTCGGGATGACCGTGCCGCAGACGCTCAAGACGTGGACCGCGATGAAGATCGTGGCCTCGGTGGTGGGATTCGGCATCGTGATGGCGGTCCAGGCGTTGGTACGATAGCAGGGTGGAAGCGGTACCTGGATCGCGCGGCGGGCCTCAACCCGGCTCCGTAAGCCGCACGCGCCAGTACATCTCGAGCAGGCCTTCGAGCGGGATCTGCTCGGCGCGCAAGCCGGCTTCGGGCCAACGCTCGACGGTCTCCTTGCCGTAGATGCCGGCCAGGTTGTTGCGGATGGTCTTGCGCTTCTGCCGGAAGCACTGGCCGGCGAAGCGCAGGAAGGCGCCGGGGTCGATGCCGGGCGGCGAGGGGCGAGGCTCGAGCAGCACCACGGCCGAATCCACTTTGGGCGGCGGATGGAACGCGGCGGGCTTCACCTCGAACAGCCGGCGGACGGCTGCAAACAGCGACAGGTGCACGGTCAGGAAGCCGTAGTCGCGGCTGCCGGGCGCGGCCACGAGGCGATCGGCCACCTCCTTCTGAATCAGGAAGACGGCGCGGCTGTAATCCAGGCGGGCGGTTTTCTCCAGGATCGGCGATGCGATGCAGTACGGCAGGTTGCCGGCAATGGCCGGCCGCCCCCACTGCCCGAGATCCGTGTCGAGCACATCGGCGTGGATCACCTCCAGGCGCGACTCGCCCGCGAACCGGCGTTTAAGATGGTCGACCAGGTAAAGGTCGAGCTCGATGGCCACCACGCGGGACGCCCGCTTCAGGAGCTTTTCAGTGAGCGCGCCGCGACCGGGGCCAATTTCGACGACCAGGTCCGCGGATTCCGGGCAGACCGCCACAGCGATGCGCTCCAGGACGGAGCCCCTGATCAGAAAATGCTGGCCGAGTTTCTGGCGCGACACTCAGGCGCCGCTTAGCTGTGCATCGTGCGGCCGCGCGGCAGCCTGCTTTCAGCCGAACGCTGCCCGACTTTCACTCTGGCGGAAGTGGGAGAGCCAAGATACGAGGCCGGATCGAACCGCGACAGCATGATGATGCTCAGCAGATCGGGCGTCAGCTTGCCGCGCTCCACCAGGAAATCGGAGACCCTGCCGCTTTCGTCGACGGTCAGCCAGACGACGTTGTTGTAGAAGGCGCTGTCCTCATCGGACCGCAAAATCCTCACGATATTGTCGTCATCCTTGTTGGGATAATACGCGCCGTTGGAAGCTTGCAAGACCACCAGGCCATCCGGCGACGTGAGGAACCCCCGGTCGCCGAAATTGTGGCTGAAACTCAGGCTTGGAACCAGGATGCTGAAACACACCAGCGCCGAGAGCAGGCCGCCCGCGAAGGGAAGGGCGAGGGGCCGCATCAGGTTGTCGAACCAGAGGTGCATGGCTGCCGCCCAAGCCTGCCGGCGCGATCCGAAACTGGCGCGCGCGAGCTGCCGCACGCGTTCGTGCGAGGCGATTACGCGCAGCTTCCCGGACAGGGCGGCGGGGACAGGCGGCTGGTTCATTCCGTGGAGGGCCGATCGCAGGTTCTCGATGGACTCGAGATACGCGCTGCAATCCCGGCAGGACTCCAGGTGCGCCAGAACTTCCTCCCGCTCGCCGGCCGATACCTTCCGGTCGAGGAGAGGGGAAATCAGTGGATGCACATTCTTACAGCTCATAGCTTCACTCTGCCGTCTTTGGCACCAATCGCAAGGCAGGCCTGGTTTTCAGACTGCCCGCGAGTTCTTCTCGCAGGGCCTCACGGCCCCGCAGGATTCGGGACTTCACGGTCCCGAGCGAAACACCCACAACCTCCGCTATCTGTTCGTAGCTCATGTCCGTAATGTCCCTTAGCACCACGGCTTCGCGGAAGATCGGGTTGATGCGATCCAGCGCCGCTTCGATCATGACGTGCTGTTCGCCGTCGAACGCCTCATCAAACGGCGAACGGTTGGCGTCCGGTATGTTCTCCTTCCAGTCACGAGCATCTTCCGGATTGATGTCCAGTTCCACTTCCTTGCGGCGGTGCCGGAAGAACCATCGCCGCGCGTTGTGAGCCTCGTTGACCGTGATCCGGTAAATCCACGTTTTGAGCGAGCTTTGACCCCGGAAGTTTCCGATGTTGCGGAAGACTTTGAGGAAGACCTCCTGGACCACGTCGCAGGCTTCCGTGGGGTCGCCGAGCAGGCGCAAGGCCAGGGTGTAAACCGGTTGCTGGAAGCGGCTCAGCAACTGCTCGTAAGCGTGTTCCGAGCCCGCGCGCAAAGCTTCGGTCAGGCGCAGATCTACTTCGGCGTCCGCCTCAACCTGCCGGTCCGAGCTTAGCTCCAAGATAGAAGTGGCCACAGTGAGCCTCACCTTCAAGCCTGATTTCAAGCTACCAGGAAAATCTTGGCCCTGCAATCCGAATAGACACCGGTGGCCGCGGGAAAGTTCCCCGGGATTGGAGGGGCGGGGTTGGAGGGGGATGCCGGGTTGGACGGGAGGCGGGCGATGAGGGATGGGCACCCGGGGCGTGGGGTTTCGGGGCGGGGGATTGCTGCCAGGGCAGATTTTCCTTGCGCTACAATGCGGATGGGTAAAACCATGAAAAGAGTCGCCTTCCTTTGTTTGCTGGCCTCCGCCGCCTTGGCCGCCGCGCCGATTCGCGCGCTGATCGTCGATGGGCAGAATAATCACGACTGGAAACACACCACACCGGTCCTCAAGAAAATCCTGGAGGATACCGGGCTGTTTGAGGTCGAGGTGGTGACTACGCCTCCCAAAGGCGGCGACTTCAGCACGTTCCGGCCGGACTTCCGGCGGTTCCAGGTGGTGGTGTCCAACTATAACGAGTTCCCCACCGGCGACAAGTGGCCGGACGAGGTGAAGACCGCGTTTGAAGCCTACGTCAAGAACGGCGGGGGCTTCGTTTCCTACCACGCCGCCGACAACGCATTCCCGGACTGGCCGGCGTATAACCTCATGATCGGGATCGGCGGCTGGATGGGGCGGGACGAGAAAGCGGGCCCGTACTGGTATTACAAGGATGGGAAGCTGGTGACGGACCCGACACCCGGCCCGGCGGGCAGTCACGGCGCCCGAACGCCGTTCGCCGTGGTGATCCGCGACGCCAATCACCCCATCACCAAGGGGCTTCCCACTACCTGGATGCACGCGGCCGACGAGTTGTACAACAGGATGCGCGGTCCGGGCGAGAACATGAAGGTCCTGGCCACCGCCTACTCCGATCCGGCGAATCGCGGCACGGGACGCGACGAGCCCATGCTGATGGCCCTCAGCTACGGCAAGGGCCGCGTCTTCCACACCACCCTGGGACATGACCAAGCGGCCATGGAGTGCGTCGGCTTCATCACCACCTTTGCGCGCGGCACGGAATGGGCGGCGACCGGCAAGGTTACGGTCAAGGTGCCGCCCGATTTTCCGAAGGCCGATCAGGGGAGCACGCGCAAGATCGCGGCGCCATAGACAGGGGGACTGGGCCAAGCTCGCTTGCCGACGCGCGCGGGTGGGAAACGGGTGACGCATCGGGTGACGAATCCGTCCAAACGTGACGGCACAACTCATGCAGTGGTAAGCTCCTTTGTTTCAGTGATCTGAGCGGAATCCGCAAAAACGGGAGACGCATCTGGAGAATCTTCCAGGAGGTCGATTACCCGGCCGCCTCCATGTAAACGGCGGAATTTCAACTCGATGCCGGCATCGGCCAGAGTCAGCATGCACTTTCTGAGCTGCTGCGAGAGGCCTTTGGGGGTCCGGCAGTCGAGGGCCGGTTGCAGAAGATCGAAGAGCGCGGTAGCGGAGCCGGTCCAGCGGCGGCGCTGCTCGACGAGGGCCTGGACGGCTTCCACCATGGGATGCGAGGGCGGCGCGGGATCGAAGGCTTGCTCGATTTCCTCGGCGGTACAACCCAAGGCCGGGCTGGCGGCCAAGGCCCAGGCGAGCGCGTCGGCACATCGGTCCGAAGGGCGGCGGGCGGAGGGCTGCATGATCTCGGGAATCCGGCGGAGGGCCACGCTGAGGGCCGAGCAGAACGCACCGAGGATGCGGGGCCAGGCTTCCTCGAGGGTGGCCATCAGGGCGGCTTCGGGGCGGCGTTCGGCTGGGGGGATGGGCGGCATGGTGACGGTGAGGGCGCGGCCGGCGAGGTCGGCGGGGCACGACCAGCGGCTGGTGACGGTGAGGATCACGGGGCGCCGGTAGGATTGCAGCATAGGCTCGGAAGAGCGGGCCTCCTCACGGAAAGAGAAGCCTGCGCCGGAGGAGAGGCGGCAGAGGGCGTCGGTGAGACGGGGCGAGAAGGCGGAGATGTGGTCGAAGGCGAGGACCCAGTTGTGGCGGGCGAGGGCGAGGAGGTCGCGGACGGAGGACGGGATGGGGGTGAGCGGCACCGCGGAGGGATCGATCAGGTAACGGAGGATGCGGGCGGCGAAGGTTTTGCCGGAGCCGGGAGGGCCCTGGAAGATGAGGAAGGGATACGGTCCGGAGGGGCGGAGGGCGGCCAGGAGCCACGCCAGGCAGCGGAGCCAGTCCGAGCGCGACGGAAGGTTGAGGCAGGAGCGGAGGGTCTCGAGATCGGTGGCAGGGTCATTGGAAGGGACGGGCGTGGGAATCCGGTTGGTGGAGCGGGAGGTTTCCAGGAGAGCGTGAGTGCCGGCGGCGACGGTCCAGCCATCGGGAGAGATATCGACGAACTGGCGTTCGGGGTTGGCGAGATCGAGGAGGATTTGCTTGGGGATGTAGCTGGGGACGCGGGAGCCGACGCGGCGGGAGACGGTGAGGCGCTGGTTGAGTTCGTCGCCGGCGGCCTGCGCTTCGAGGTGATTGAGGATGGCGTAGAAGGCTTGGGGGGTGGGCAGGGTGTCGTAGAGAGCGAAGAACTGCTGGAAGAACCAATCGCGGTAGGCGCGGGAGCGGACGGGGAGGAAGAAGAAACCGCCGGAAGAGACGACGGGGAGGCGCACGAAGGCCTGGCCATCGGCGGCGGTAAAGGGGATGCCCTGCCGGGCGATGGGGAGGAGGGGCGCGATCGATCGGTTGTGGGGTTGGGCTGGTTGTCGCATAAGGTCACTATCCAATCCCACGGATAGCATGGGGGCGGAACGGACTCCGAAATTGAGATTTGGAAGTGGTTGAAAAGAAGGGAAATCGAGTTGCGGTGGGCTTGTGACTCAACTTTACGGCCCCTGCGACCGGGACGGATGGTTGTTTCCTCTCAGGCGTCGGACCCGCACGCAAATGCGCTTAGATATTCCGATTGTGGAATGGGCGGCCACCATCGGACCGTTCACGGCGCAACTGGCGGAGAGGGAGAGACTGGGGCGGCGATTTGCAGAGTGGGAGCGTTGAGTAATTCAACAATCGCAGGAACGACGCCAAAAACTGTGGTAGAAGACTGCAATATAGAATATAATCAGACCGTAATATAGTATTTACTGACATTGTCTAGATAGGAGTCTTTTCACAATGGGGGTCAGGATCAACCAACGACTTCCAAGGGCGCTAACTGGTCTTTTTGCAGTGGCGCTAATGGGTGTGGCCGCCACGACCACATTGAGTGCGCAAACCACGATGGCACCGCGTTTGGTGGTGCGGGCGCTGACGAACGGGGACATCGCGACGTATAAGCTACCATCCACCACCCAGGTTTCGGGCGGTTTGGAGACGGTAGCGCTCGGCGAGCCGTTATATATGGAAGTGCAGATCGATATCGGCATACCCGCCAACCAGATTGCGGGAGTGATCTGGACTCTGACCACCAGGCCGGACACGTCGCGGGCCGCGTTGGCCGGGAGTCCGCTGGGATCCAACGTACCCATTGCCGAGCCGTCGGACCGCCTGGTCTACGAGGTGGCTGGGCGGCAACTGCTGCGCCCGGATGTACATGGCGTGTACATAGTCACGGCGACGGTCACCGCCGGCAGCAGCGGGACGGCCACCCTGCAGCAAATGTTCATTGGCGGCACGTATGTGGGCATATCCGCATGCACCAAGTGCCATAACGGGGGCCTGGCGACGGTGATGGCGCCGTCGTGGTCGCAAACGGCTCACGCCAGCTTGTTCACCAACGGGATCAACGGAGTGGAAGGCACCGGTTACGGCAGCGGGTGCATTGCCTGCCACACGGTTGGCTACGACGCCAATTCGACCGTCAACGATGGCGGATTTTCGGCGCTGGCCAAACAGTTGAGCTGGATGTTTCCCGCTGTCTTGCAGGCGGGCAACTTCACCGCCATGCCGGCCGCCTTGCAGAACGTTTCGAATATTCAGTGCGAGAACTGCCATGGGCCGGGCAGCGAGCATGCCAATTACGGTGGCGCCATGGAAGCTATTTCGATACCCTCCAACTCAGGGGCGTGCAGCCAGTGCCACGATGAACCGAGCCACCACATCAAGAGCGCCGCGTGGGCCAATTCGATGCACGCCGTGACCACGCGCGATCCGGTCGGCAATGCGACCTGCGTAGGCTGCCACACCGGCACCGGCTTCACAGCCAGGATGAGCGGAGCCGCCATCACCGACACGACTTACCACGCCATCGATTGCAACGCGTGCCACGAACCGCACGGCTTAACCGCGCCCAGCAACGATTCGCACCTGATCCGGAACATGGCGTCGGCGACGCTGGCCGATGGAACCCAGGTCACCACCGCCGGAGAGGGGATCCTGTGCATCCAGTGCCACCAAAGCCGGGTGAATGCCTCAACCTATGTGGACACGACCGCGGGAAGTGCCCACTTTGGCCCGCACGAAGGGCCGCAGGCCGACATGCTGATGGGCACCAACGGCTACACCTACGGAGAGAAGATCCCCACCTCCGCGCACCAGTTCGTGGTCACCAACACCTGCATCGACTGCCATATGCAGACGGTGGCTTCCACCGACCCGGCGTTCCTCAACGCCGGGGACCACACATTCTCGACAACCTACGCTCCCGCCGGAAAACCGGCCGAAGATCTGGTAGGCGCCTGCCAGACCTGCCACGGGCCGGATATCACCACCTTCGACTTCCCGCTGTTCGATTACAACGGCGACGGCGTGATCCAAGGCGTGCAGACCGAGGTGCAGAGCTTGCTCGACAAGCTATCCACCATGCTGCCGCCCGACAATTCGGTGAAAACATCTCTCAACATCGATTCCACCTGGACGAAGCCGCAATTGGAAGCGGCTTACAACTGGCTGTTCGTGACCAACGACGGCAGCCGGGGAATCCACAATACGGCGTACGCGGTGGGCCTGCTGAACGCCTCCATCGCCAAGCTGCAAGGCAATAAGTAACGTAGCCGTCCGGTGAGCGTGACTTGTTCCACGGCGGATGGAGTCACGCCCACCCGTCATATCAGCCGCGAGCCGGCGACAGACAGGTCCCATTCAAAAAAGCGAGCTTAAACCAGAGACGACAAGCCGAGTGAAGTGTGGAAATATTCAACGACCGCCAGATTTTTACAGAAGACTATGGTAAAAGGCCACGCTTTAGAATATATTAAGATCTGAATATATCTTTCCCCGATCAAATGTAAGGAGTGTTGCAAAAAACAATGATGGGAGTCACAAAATATCGGCGTTCTCCGAAAGCGCTAGCTGGTCGCTGGGCAGCGGCGCTGGCGCTTGTGGCCGTTTCCGCCACATTGAACGCTCAAACTCTGCAGGCGCCAGTCCTCGCGCTTCGGCCGGTGACGACCGGTGACCTAGCATTATACAAGCTGCCTTCCACAGTCCAGGTATCAGGCGGCTTGACCACCGTGGCTCTCGGCGAACCATGGTATTTGGAAGTCCAGGTTGACGCCACTCTCACGGCCAAGCAAATCGGCAGCGTCACCTGGACGCTTGTTGTCAAGCCGACTGGGTCCAACGCGCAGTTGGCCGCCAGCCCGCTGACGTCGAGTGTGCCGGTATACGAACCTTCCGGCCGGCTGATCTACCAGGTCGCCGACCGCAAGCTTCTGCGTCCGGATGTGGCCGGGGCTTACATCGTGAGCGCACAGGTGACTGCCGGCGGCAGCAGCCCCACCACGGTCGCTCAGACATACACGGCCGCCGCGTACATGGGCATCACCACCTGCGCGGAGTGCCACAACACCGGACCGGCGGCCCAGATGGTGGGCCCCTGGGCGACAACGCTGCACTCCCAGATTTTTACTGCCGGCATCAACGGCGGCAGCGGCACCAGCAGCGCCTCCTGCCTGGGCTGCCACACCGTCGGATACGATCTGAACAACAGCGCGAATAACGGCGGCTTCAGCTATCTGATGCAGCAGTTGAAATGGACCTTTCCGACCACATTGCAGGCCGGCAACTGGAACAAGGTCCCCACTTCTTTGCAGAACGTGGCCAACATCCAGTGCGAAAACTGCCACGGTCCCGGCAGCGCGCACACGGGCAGTGGCGGCGACACGAGCGCGATCTCGATTCCCCAGAACTCCGGCCAGTGCGACCAGTGCCACGACGACCCGACTCACCACTACAAGAGTACGGCGTGGGAGAGCTCGATGCACGCCGTCACCACCACCGATCCGGCCGGTAACGCCACTTGCGTGGGCTGCCACACCGGCACCGGCTTCATTCAACGCATGAAAGGCATCAGCCCCATTACCGACACCTCGTACCACCCGGTCGATTGCGCCGCCTGCCACGAGCCACACGGAAACACCACCACGGGGACTACCCACCAGATCCGCAACATGATCTCGGTCACGCTGGGGGACGGCACCACCGTGCCTCTCACGGGCAACGATAGCCGGGGATACGCTGTCACCGCCGGCGAAGGCATCCTCTGCATGCAGTGCCACCAGGCCCGCGTGAATGCCTCGACGTATGTGAACAACACCGCTGGCAGCGCGCACTACGGCCCGCACGAAGGCCCCCAAGCCGACATGATGATGGGCACCAACGGCTACACCTATGGGCAAAGCATTCCTACCTCGGCCCACCAGTTCGTGGTTCCCAACACCTGCGTGACCTGCCACATGCAAGAAGTTGCGACCACCGATCCGGGATTCCTCCACGTGGGAGACCACACGTTCACGCCCAGCTACACTCCCCCCGGGGGAAAGAAGGAGATGCTCGTGGCCGCGTGCCAGACCTGCCATGGCCCGGACGTCACCACGTTCGACTTCCCGCTGTTCGATTACAACGGCGACGGCGTGATCCAAGGCGTGCAGACCGAGGTGCAGAGCTTGCTCGACAAGCTATCCACCATGCTGCCGCCCAACAGCTCGGTG
>Ga0316363_10000346_pt1 | contig 67767 bp, 56 predicted proteins | sample Sb_taG_3_FD_200459 | JGI IMG/M metagenome (GOLD analysis project Ga0316363, IMG submission 200459) | Peat soil microbial communities from Weissenstadt, Germany - Sb_50d_a_PC metaG (v2) (version 2) | ecosystem: Environmental > Terrestrial > Soil > Wetlands > Peat | place: Germany: Weissenstadt...
TTATCGATCACAGTCTGCAACAACTGATGGATCGATTGGATATCATGCTTGTTGCCGCGGATCACGAGGGCGTTGGAGGCGGCATCCGCGACGATCCGCACGCGGCTGGTCCCCGTCTTGGTATCGATGAATGCTTGCTCGAGAAGCTTCGCAGCGTCGGTCGCGACAGCATTCTTGAGTGGATATGTCTCGACTTCCGAGTCGCTTACCCCTGGTTGATCGATTGTATCCTGCACCAGGCGGCGCAGCACTTGGAGGTCCTGCGGGCTGCCGCGGACCAGCAGAGAGTTCGAGCCGGCATCCGCGGCGACCCGCACGCGAATAATTCCCGTCTTGGGGTCGGTGAAGGTTTGCTCTAGGGCCTTGGCGGCATCGGGTGCCTTGGCATGTTTCAGCACTATCGTTTCGAATTCGGCGTTGCCTGTCGCGGACTTATCGAGGGTGTCCTGCACCAGGCGGCGGATGGCGTCAAGATCCGGCTTGGCGCCGCGCACGAGAATGGAGTTGGAACCCGCGTCGGCCAGGACCCGAACCCGGCTAATGTTCGTCTTGGGGTCCGTGTATGCTTGCTCAATGACTTTGGCTACGTCGCTGGCGACGCCGTTCGTCAACGGAATCGTTTCGAAGCTGAAGGCACCTGGGGGCGTCTGGTCGATCGTGTTTTCCACGAGGCGGCGCAACACTAGGAGGTCCTGCGGGCTGCCGCGGACCAGCAGGGAGTTCGAGCCGGGGTCCGCGGCGACCCGCACGCGAACAATTCCCGTCTTGGGGTCGGTAAAGCTTTGTTCCAGGACCTTGGCGGCATCGGTTGCCGTGGCATGTTTCAGCACAATCGTTGCGAATTCGGAGTTGCCTGTCGCGGACTTATCGAGAGTGTCTTGCACGAGGCGACGGATCGCTTCAAGGTCCGCCTTGGCGGCCCGCACGAGAATGGCATTCGACCCTGCGTCCGCCACAACCCGAACCCGGCTAATGCCCGTCTTTGGGTCCGTGTATGCTTGGTCAATGACTTTGGCTACGTCGCTGGCGACGCCGTTCGTCAACGGAATCGTCTCGAAGCTGAAGGCGCCCGGGGAGGGCGTCTGGTCGATCGTGTTTTCCACCAGGCGGCGAACTTCCTGGATATCTTGCTGCGTGCCTCGGACGAGGAGCCTATTGGAGCCCGCATCCGCCACGACGCGAATGCGATTTGCGTCTATCTTGGGATCGTTGAAAACTTGTTCGATTACCTTGGCCGCAGCGACCGCGCTGGCGGTCTTCAGCGGGAGAATTGCAAGCTCTCCGGGCCCCCCAGCAGGCGCTTTATCGACGCTATTTTCCACAATCCGGCGGACCGAAATCAGATCAAGCAGGTTGGCGCGTACCAGGAGCGAGTTCGAACCCGGATCGGCAACGACTCGAACCTTGCGAACGCCACTGGTGGGGTCGGTGAAGGTCTGCTCGACCACCTTCGCGGCGTCAGCCGCAAGCGCGTGCTTGAGCGGAATGATCTCGTAGTCGCCCTCCCCGCCGGCCGTTTGCTCAAGCAATCGGACCAATTCCTGGACCAACGCAAGTGCCTGGGCATCGTCACTCGTAACGATCAGTCGGTTTCCTGCAGCACTGATTGAAATCGGAGCATCCGGCCGGCCTGGCTTATCGTTCGGCGGAGTCGGTTTGGCCGGAGCTGGGGGAGGCTGCCCTTCGAAGGCGCTCTGTTCTTCATTCGCGCCACCGAGGTTCGTTGCCGATGTTTGAGGCTTGATGCCTCCGCCGCCGGGGACGTTGACCTTTACGGGATTCTGGCGCATCTGGGGCAACAACCGCCCCAGGGCTTCAGCCATGGCGCTGGCAGAACCTTTCTCAATGGTGATAATGCGGGTGGTGCCGGCTGCTGCGCCATCGTCGCCCATGGCTTTGAGGCTGGTCTTGATCTCGGCGATTTGCTCCGGCGTGCCCTTGACCAGGATGGCATTGCGCGCGGGTTCCGCCTCGAGATAGAGCGTGCCACGCTTCGCTTCAGGGAACAGTGTCTTCAGCGTCGCCACAGCCTTCGCGGGCTCGAGCACGGCAAGCGGGATCAATTCGATCTTGGCGGGGGCGCCATTCCGGTCGAGCAGTCTGAGGGTAGACTTCAATTCCGCAATCTGTTCGGAAGTACCCTTGACTAGAAGGGCATTGCGCGCGGGATCCGCCTCCAGATAGAGCGCGCCGCGTTTCACCTCGGGGAGCAATGTCTTCAACGTCTCGACGGCCTTTGCGGGTTCGAGCACCGCGAGCGGAATCAATTCGAGCTTCGCAGGGGTGCCGCTTCGGTCGAGCAGTTTGAGGGCAGACTTCAATTCCGCGATCTGTTCGGGCGTGCCCTTGACCAGAATGGCGTTCCGCGAGGGCTCTGCCTCCAGGTGGAGCGCTCCACCCTTAGCGTCCGGGAACAACGTCCGGAGCGTCTCGACCGCTTTGGCGGGTTCAAGGACGGTCAGCGGGATCAACTCGAGATTCGCAGGCGCCCCGCCCTGGACGAGTAGTTTCAGGGCGGCTTTCAATTCAGTGATCTGCTCGGGAGTACCCTTGACGAGAATGGCGTTGCGTGTCGTATCCGCCTCAAAAAAGAACGAACTGCTTTTGGCGTCCGCAAACAACTCTTTGAGTGGTGCTATGACCTTGGCCACGCTCGCGCCGTTCACCGGGACGAGTTCGATCGTCGTCGTTTTCTCGGAAGATCCGAGGAGCTGTCGAGCGATTTCCAGTTGATCATCGGGTCCCGCCCACACGACGATGGAACGGTTCCCGGCGGCGGTAATGCGCACCTGCGGCGCCGCAGTGTACCTGTCTTGAAGAACCTTGGCGAGGGTGTCGGCAGTGCCGCTCTCGATGGTATACGTCTTCAGAATCGGCGGCCCCGTGATGAGCGGCTGTTGTCCCGGTTGCGGCGTATCGAGTTTCTTCAGCACCTCCTTTGCCTGGGAGATCTTGTCGGGAGAGCCGTTGATGAACAGCGTGTTGGTCCGCTCGTCTGCCGTGACGTAGTACATGCGGATCTTGGGAGGACCGGCCGGCTGCGCAGCCGCCGGAGTGCCGGCGGGCGGGGCTGGCGGCGTCATCAGCCGAATCAGCTCGCGTTGATCGCCTAGGAATTCCCGCAGGATCTTCTGGGCCTCGCGCACCTTGATGTATTTGCACGTGTACGCGAAGCTCTCGGCCTGGCCCTTGCCGCCTTCTTCGATGTTCTTGAGCGTTTTGTAAATGAGCTTCAGGTTCCCCACCGTGTCCTGCAGCACGAGCTGATTGGCTCGCGCCAAAGGAACGGCTTCACCGAACGGCCCCATCAGCTTCTTGACCTCGGGTGCAACTTCCTCAGCGACCAGCGAGGTCAAAGGAAGAACCAGCGTGACCAACTCCGTGTTGCCATGCGCATCGAGATCCTCAACGGGAATCTGCGGGAGCAGCGCCCGGTCGATCTTGCCGTCCGCCGGCACAATCGTCAGTGAGGTTTTGCGGTTAATGAGGATGAGTTTCTGCGCCTGCAAGGCATCGTTGATGATGTCGATGACTTGAGGAATCGTATATTGCTGGTCGCCGGGCGGTGCGATGAAGGTGAAGTTGCCCGCCGGTTTATGGCTGGTAATGACGGGCAGTCCGGCTTTGTCGCTGAGCCATTCCAGAACCACCGACCACGGCTTTTCGCGCATCTCAAAGCTCAGCGTCTTCGCTGGCGCTTTTCTTGGCTGAACAGCTTGATCTGGCGTGGCTCCCTGGTTGGCGCGTGCAACTCCGTCAACGGGCTGTTCTTGACTCAGGAGGTGGGCTGTAAACCAACTGCCCGCCAATACAACGAACAGCAAAGACAGAATGAGGCACCTTGTTAGCTTGTACCGAGTGACGGACATGACGGGCCCTCACAGGAGCTGGAACAGAGCGAAAGCCTTCGTCCTCGAGTCGGAGAACAGGATGCAGGCTGACACCGTTCGTTGTGCGGGGCAAGTGCGCAACCGGATGCGGACAAGACAAACCTGCTATCGCTATTTTCGGCAAAGTCTCTGCTGTTCTTTTAACCGATTTCTTCGTTAGGGTGGAACGCGGCTGCCCAAGTTTTCGAGCTTCGCCAAATTTGCGCACCCACCCAATCTCCAGCCTAAGATCGGAGTCGAGGGCCGGATGCTCGCCTATCAGGGTTTATCCGTCGTCTTCGCCTTGGCCAGCATCGACTTCAGAGCTTGCACGCGATCCATTGGCAACGGCGCAGTAAGAGCTTCGTAGAGGTTCTGGCCAATATGAATGGAGAAGTATTTGTTGTCCACTTCGAAGACGACGTCGCGCTTGCCTATACGAACGACCTTGCCACGCAGAGCAATGTTGCCCAAATTATCCTGCACTTGAAACGATTCGCTGCCGGCCTTGGCACACACCCGGAAATTGCCCTGGTTGTGGTGATTGTAGAAAAACGCCTCCCAGATATTGTCAGTGTGCGCGATATCGGTGAGGAACACGAAACGGGTCATCTCCAGCTTCTCGGCTGCCGGTTTGGTGGCAGCAATGACCGGGACCGGACTATGGAAAATATCCCTGGCGGCGATGACCGCATACTCCTGCGGGCGCTTCAGCCTCCGAGGGCCCAATGGCCCCGCCGGGCCAGCGCTCCAGGGCACCTGTGCCAGCGGAGCGCCGCCGCGCAGCAGAGTGAGGATGTCGATCGCGAGAAGAGTTCGGTTGATGTTTGGCAACAGATATGGTCGGCTTTCGGCGCCGTTGAGGACCAAGGCCTCGATTGTCAGGTTCAGGTCCAACTCTACTGAGGGTTTGTTGGGATCCGCGCTTGCGGCGCGCGTAACTTCCACGTCCGCGATCTGGTGAAGGAGAGCGGTGCGATAGAAGCGCGCCAGCATTTCCGTCAAACTGGCGAGCGTGCCGCGTGCCTGGACCGTGAATACCAATCGAGTGTAAGCGGGCTTCTTACCAGACCGCGCCGAGTTGCCGCCGAAGTTATCGGGAGGTTGTGACAGCACGGTAAACGACCCCGTCCGGAAATCGCTCCGCTGCATCAATTCGATGAGATACGTCTCGTATTCGCGCCGAGCGAGGTCCACGTCGTCCGGCAAGCTGATTTGCCGCCAGTGTCGCAGCCTGACCGAATCCGCATCGATGTGCTCGATGCGTTCACGCTTCTGAGCGACTTCTTTCCTGGCGGTTAGAATCACGGCATTTTGCTCCTCCAGAGGTCCCAAGAACATCTGTTGGAAGAAGAAGCCTGCTCCAGCCACTCCCATGACAGCTGGCAAGCCTATTTTCAGAAGACGTTGGCGCCCGATCACGGCTGTCCCCCTTCGTTGCCTGATGGCTTGCTCGTTGCGACGGTTTCAGCAGGACCGGACTTGGCGGAGTGTGAGTCGCGACCCGTCATCGATGTCTTGGGGGACGACGCACCGGCAATGTCGGCAGTGATGGTAAACTGCTGGGGGAAGCGGGCACGATCGGCGCCGGTGTTCCGGCTGAGCCCCTTGGGCTCGACACGGAAGCGCCCCTTCTCGAGCATGCGTTCGATTACGTGATCGACGGGTTGAAAATCATCGAAGGTGACACCCTTGAAAGACAAACGGGCAACGTACTTGCCTTTGGCGTTCTGATTCAGACGGTTGCCGCTCCATTGTGTCAGCTCAATCGTTTTCGTGTCGGGGAACTGTTCCGATAGGCCGCGAAGCTCCTCTATCCACACCACTTCTGCGCCAAGCCACTCGTCCAGGGCAGTGTTGCGCTTCGCTTCTTCTTCCTTCTGGGCCAATTGGCGCTCGAGTTCGGTTCGCTGGACGGCCAGTGCATCCAGCTCGTCCTCCTGGGCGGAGAGCTGCGCATAACAGAAGGAGATCAGGGCAATCACGGCGGCACACGCCACGCCCGCCGCCATGGCCCAGGTTCTTTTGCGGCTCTGCCGGGGCGGCCGTGGTTCACGGGGCCGGACAAAATTGATCGGCCAGCGGCGCTTGTCTGCCTGCAAAGCCAGCAAGCCCATGGGGCCAGCCAATGCTCCGTTGCTGCCCGGGGGGGCCTCTCTTCCCGAACCGGTGCACGGATCAAAGGTGGAGACCGGCACGCCGAGCACGCTCTCGAGTTCTTCTCGCAAGGCTTCCGACTCTCCGTTGCTAGCCAAGAAAAGCGCTTGCGCGGGAGGGTGCAGCGGCTGCGCCGCGTACATTGCTAGATTGCGCTGAACATCGCGGGCCACGGATGCCGGCGCGGCGAGGGCGCGCGTGTACAGCACGACGTCGCCACGGGCTACCGTCAACTCGAAGTCGCCTTCCGATTGCGTCAGGAGGGCCACGACTGCATCAGGAGCAAGCTGGCTGAATGCCGGCGTCGAGCGAAGCCGTTGTAAACAAGCCAGCGTGACAAAAAACCGCGGCGTTAACGCCAGCAGCTTGAGCCCGGCTGAACGGCACAATGCTTGGTACGCCTGGAGCAGTCGTCGCCCGGCAACGAGTGCCAATGCCCGCTGTTCATTCTCGGCGTCAACCTGTGGGGCGGTTGTGTAATCGATGACCACCTGTTCTACGGGCTCTGTCAACTCCTCAATTACCTGGAGGCGAATAAGAGTTGCTTCCTCCTCCGCGCTCAGAGGCGGATGTAGGATCTCTTTCAAAATGACGTTTTTGCGGGCAATACAAGCAAGCACAGGGGCAGGCGCGATGCCGGCCGACTTGAGCCGATCGCGCAGGGCCCGTCCGAGTTGTTCTGCGCTGTCCGCATCGAGCGGTTGGTCCGCTTGCCAGAGCAAGGTTTGATCGATTTGTATCAGGCCGCGAGCCACGCTTCCCGCGATCAAGGCAACCTGTTGCTGTCCCCAATCGAGCGCCAAGAATCGTGCCATATGTCGTCTCCTCTGTTGCGGGCCTCGCGGCACAACGGTTGCGCGCCCCGGGGGGAGCTGCTATTCCACTCGAATGTTGGAGCCTTTGGGGTCGGATTCAGGAATCGGCAGATCGAAGCCCTTTCCCAAGTCTGTCAAGTCCCGCCAGTACACGACCTGCGGATGGCCCTTATTGGTGTCGAGGACCGCTTCGACGCGCGCACTCGGACCGCCTCCCTCCAAGTATCCAAGCACCTGCATCGCATAGACCTGCGAGCGAGTGGTGATGTACTTGTCGAGGCTTCGCAGGGTCAGGGGTTTGAGGTTTGCTTTGGTGATCAACCAGGCCGGCGTCTGGTACAGCGGATCTAACATGTCGGGCCCGGCTTTGGGACGCTGAGCCAAGATGTTTTGAACGTCGCTGCCGCTCAAGCCCGGCAGGGCCAAAAGGATTGCCTTGGGCGCTGTATTCACGTTGATCCGCCCGGGAATCTCCGATTCGCGTATCGTGGTCAGTTTATCGAGCAGCAGCGGTAGGAGCTTTCCCACGGCCTCAGGATCGTTCAACGGGCATGCGAAGGCCGTTACCTTTCCCGATTTCTTGTCTGGTATCAAGACCCTGCTGTTCAACAATTCGTACAGAGAATCTAGGGAGCGCAACCGTTTGCGCTGAAAATCGATTTTGTCGCGTGTCAGGCGTTCGCCAGTGGGCCCCGCCGTGGCTGCGGTCGCGTTCAATTCCGGCGCCGGACCATAGAGTTCGAAGGCGATGACATAATTGGCCAGATCCTCACCCACAGCCGAGGTGAGTTTTTCGTGGAGCTTGGTCATCTCCTCCGTGCCGTTCACGAAAACCCGGGCATTGTCCTGGGAATCAACGTTTGACTCCCGGCTGTAGATCGTGAGGTAGCGGGACCAACCCTGATTGAACAGGCCGTCGCCTTCGTCTTCATCCGGGTCGAGTTGTCCGTTGCGGTTGCGGTCGTTGCCGAACAGAAGCCTCGGTGTCACTCCTTTCACCAGCAGGAGTTCCTCCAAACTATCCAGGGGCCCGTTCTTGGCGCGATAAGGTGGCTGCAAGGCCTGGTAATAGTCGCTTTCCGCACCGCCGGGGCGTGCTTGATCGTCCGCATCCAGCCAATCCACGATCGCGTTGGCGATCTCTTCGGTCATGTCCGGCAAGACAAGCAACAGATCGTGCGCCGTCTTACCGCTGCCGTCCAGCTTCATGAGAGCGTTGAGATTGATCTTCCCGGCTTCATCCGTCAGCCCGTAGCGGAATGGCTGCTCGCTCGCCAGGCGCTCGTCAATGTCGAGGGGCGAAAGGATGCTGAATCGAGCGTGCATATGCCCCGACGGGGGCGAGGGCAGCCGCACGTTGAAAAAAGCCTTTGCGTTATGATGCAGGTTGCCCTGCAAGAGCTGACTCATGCTTGCCGGGTCGCTGAGCAATGCAGCCGTATAACGAAGTCCGGAACGGGCGGCGGCACGCGCCTGCGTCGAACTCAGGTAACTATCTGCCGCCTTGTACTCGGACATCATCAGATCCAAGAACTGATAAGCGGCCAGGGCCAGCACGGCGACAATCACGAGAACAACCACCAAGACAATCCCTGCTCGCTGCAGTCTCTTTGGCGTCATCAGAGTGATGCGATGGTAAGGCATAGTTTGAGCCTTGAGTGCTAAATCTTTTTCACAAGAGAGCTACCGCGGCAATCGGCTCGTGGACTGAATCGCGATCACGTGCCGATAATACCGAAGCGAGGGTTTGTCGTCCGAACCCTTGTCCGGATTCTGCGAGCCGAATCCCAAGGTAACGGCGATTGCCGCAGGTAAACCGACCGGCTTGCCGTCGGACGCCAAGGCGGAGCTTTCCCAACGGTCGAGCCAGTCATGGCCATCGAAGTAACTGAATTGCAGGTCCTTTACTTCAGCAGAGATCAGGTCTGGCGACTCATCTGGCGGCAAGTGAGCGTCTTCCACCGTCGGAACTGTCGTCCAGTCGACCTCATGCCGCGCAAGACCTGACGCCACGCGTCCTTCCTGGATCAGCCAGTAGGTAATACGATGTAGGTCGCCAGAGACGGTGGATTCGCCGGTCGCGAATGCTTCGCGCCTCAGGGTTGGCTCCGGTTGTCGCGGCACAATGCTTACATGCAGGTTCAATGCATTCGCACCACCCTGCATTCCATGGCTCACCGCCGGGGGTTGCTCCGGCACGGCTGGCCCCCCGATAGGTGCCACTGGATTCCCATCGGTGCCAAATGGGCTCGGGGACAGCGGCGCCGACAAAGATTCGATCTTCGGCAAGACGGTGACAGAGTCAGGGGCACCAGGCGCTGGTTCGCGACTTGGCGGGCGGAGCGTGCTTGGCTGGACGCAGGCAGTCACGTCATCCTCGATTCGGTTCAGCAAGGCGCACACAAGGCTGCTCCGCTCGATCATCTCTCGCCCCTCATCCACACGGCGCATTTCCGCGCGAGTGGCGACATACAGGGCTCCAATGAGGAGCAAGCCAATGGCCATCGCGAGGATCACCTCGAGCAAGGTCGAGGCCGATTGCGAGCGCACAACCATCAGCCGATTTGGCAATCCACCTCTGGTCATCCCAGCCGGCATCTGCAATTGCATGATCATTTCCCTCCGTTAGGTGCGGAAGAAGTAGGGGGCCCGGATGAGGCTGGAGCTGCCTGCGAGTGGCTTCCGGTTGTGTCGGAGGAGATTGCCCCGGGCCGGCTCGAGTCGTTCTGATTTGACTCGCCGGCTAGACCAGACCGCTCCCCACGCAGCGCTGGATCGAGGACCATTTGACTGAGAGACCACTCTGTCCGGACTCCCTTGGCGTCCAAGCGTGCGATGGTGACGTGGGTATCCCACAGACCGCCAAGCAGGTTGCGCTTGCACGCCACCGACCAGTGCCAGTTGGGATCGTCCAGATAGGCGACGTCTGTTTGAGGCACCAAGGGAATGACTCCCACGTCGAGCTCGGCCAACTTGGTCTGACACAGTTGAATCGCCTGAAGCTGGAGGCGCACGTCCTCGCCACGCTCGCTCCCCAAATTCACCAGTTGGCCAATCCCAACCAGGGAGAACAGAAAGATGGCCAAGGCGAGGACGACCTCCAGGAGCGATAACGCCTTGCGCCCTCTGGGAGATTGGCTACTTCGTCTCATGGGTGGGGCCCTTGAGCGGCACTCTTACGACCGTAACGAAGCCGGTAAACGCTCGCAGCTTCAAGAGCGCTGGCCGGGCGCCGCGCATGCGGAAAACGAGCTTGACATCTTGGCGAGGCCGCCCGTCGGGCATGAATACCGTCAAGGCAGACCAGCGCGACGAATCTTGCCGGTTCGCTGACGGCGGCCCATCTTTGGTGGCTTCAGGGTCGCCCTGGGCTTTTGTCAAATCAGGCTCTGTGTCGGCCGCCAAAGGTTCGGTCGCGGCGGGCACCGAGAATTGAATGCCCTTGGGCAAATCCTGCTCCACGATCCAGGGTCGTTTGCCCTGGGCAAGTTTGTCGTCGGCGGCTCGGGGCAATTTAATATCCGTCCAAAACTCGGGGCTGTCGGGGGCGATGCGATATTTGCCCTTGCTCGGCAGGATGGCGAATCGGTACGGGCGGCCTTCGTCAACGGCGTGGATGCGCGCATTCGTAAATGCTGCCCTGACCTGGTCCGTGGCTGCCTGGACGCGGGAATCGCCAAAGATCACGTCGACCGACTGATAAGCGAAGGTCGCCAAAAGCAGCAGGACAGCCATCACGAGCAGGAGCTCCAGCAACGTATAGGCTGGTCGAGAAACCTTCATGGCCCGGCCCTCCTCAGAATAAAATCTCGCCTTCGGGCTCGACGCCGGCGGGCGTTGCCAGGCACGAATCAGTTGCCGGCCTGTGCTGGCGGCGCATCAGACCAGTTGCCGATGATGCCCGTTGGGTCGTTTGCCTTTGGGCCGAGGGACCAAATGTCCGGCTTTTCCGAGTCGGTGTTGTGCGTTCCCGGTTGAGCGTATTGGTATTCATGGCCCCAGGGGTCGAGCAGAGAGCGTTGATCCGCAAATTTGTCGCCGCCGTTCGGCCCCGGCTGAGCCAGCGCACCCAGCGTAGCGGGATAATCGTTATACTTGATCCGGTAACTCTCGACAATTTCCGTCAACGTCTTGACGTCGATCCGGGCCCGATCCTTCTTGGCCTCGTTGAGGTAGCGCATGTAGATCGGGACGGCCGCTCCGGCCAGAACAACGAGAATCGCCACGACGACCAGCATTTCCATGAGAGTGAACGCGGATCGCCTTGCGGCGCTTTTGGTGGGTTCAAGCTTCATATGTCGCTCTCCTCGCTAAGATGACAAGGTACTTAGCCATGCTCCATGCTCATTTCACTGTGCTGCTCATTTTGAATATCGGCAACAGCAGGCCCGCAACCACCACGAGCGTGATGGCCGCCATGACCAGCAGCATCAATGGTTCGAGAAGACGCACGAACAGATCGAGCTGCCGGGTCGTGCGCTTTTCGAGGCCATCCGCGACGTCCACGAGAACGCGCTCGAGGTCATTGCTTTCTTCCCCCACGCTGATCATCTCGACCATGTCCCGTGGGAAGTGCGGACACGCCGCCAAGGGCGTGGCCAGGGTTTCTCCGGACTGAATATTGTCAGCCGACTTTTCAATGGCCATCGCCAGCACACGGTTGCCTGTCGAATCCTTGGCGATCCGCAAGGCCTGGAGGATAGGAATGCCGTTGTGAAGCAATGTGCCCAGGATGCGGGAAAATCGGGACAAGGCCAGGTGTAAATAAATTGTGCCCGCGGCAGGAATGCGTAGTCTCCAGCCGTCGAGCCAAAGACGGCCGCTATCGGTGATGATCCAAGACCGGAACGAGTACATGACCACTGCCGCGACCGCGATCATCCACCAGCCTTGCCGCTGGAGCAGATGGCTTGTCCCCATGAGCGCTTGGGTAATAACGGGCAACTCACCTTTTTCCTGCAGCTTTTGGAACATCGGCTCGAACTTGGGCACGAATGCCACGACGAGCACATTCAGCACAACGAAGCCCACCACGGCCAGAAAGATCGGATAGGCCAGCGCCCCGACGACCTTTGCCTTGAGGTCTTCCTGATGTTCCGCGAAGTCGGCGATGCGCCGGAGGACATCTTCGAGGAAGCCGCCTTCTTGGCCGGCATGGACCATGCTGACAGCCAGCTCGTTGAAGGCCTCGGGATACTGAGCCATCGCTTCGGCGAGACCTGTCCCATCGGCAACCCGCTTGCGCACTTCGCGGACAATGGCGCCGAGGGCCGGTTGAGATCCCTGCCGTTCGAGGATTTCGAGACTGCGCAGGAGCGGCACGCCCGAGCGCAGCAAATCTGCGAGCTGGGCGAAGAAAACGGACACGTAGCGGGCGCGAATGCGGCGGCCGCGGCGGAGCGCGCCTGCGCCGGCCGCAACCGGAGCGACCTTGACGGGAAGCAAGCCGCGTGCGCGCAGGCTGGCCACCACTTCGCTCTCGCTGCCGGCAGCCAGAGTTCCCTGGCTGCGTTGACCAGTCCGCGCTACCGCGGAGTACGTGTATTCCGGCACGATCTCCTCACGCTCGCGTTGCGGGCAATGTAAATCCTTGTGACCTTGGCACCGATTCCGCTATCATTCGAGCTTGCACAGCTCGTGATGGCCGGGAGAGGGCAGGTGGTTGAGGAAAATCAGTGTCAATCGTCCAATGATTAACAAACCATGTAGCGGGTAGAGCCTTGGCAAGGAATCTTTTTTGCCCTGGTGGCCGATAACAGTAACCGAGGAATTCAGGGGCCTCGGCCGACCAAGGCAATAAGGACTTCTCGAACAGTCTCCCGTTGGGGGCGAGGTTTAGCGGCATCCTCCGCGGTGGTTGGTTGGGCAATCAATGCTTGGCGCGAGAGTTTCGGAACCTCCTGTTGCAAACTCTGGCCTCGGGGATGCATGCGAAGGTAGGAATCAAAAACAACCATAATGGCAGGCTAATTATCCCCCGGCAGGCAACATATGTCAATGATAGTTTTCCTTTCGGCACCAAGCAAGTTTTGTGCCGTCGAATGAGGTAATCATGGCCCTGATTGCAGTTAGGCAGATCGTTGATCGCATCCTGTCAGGTACGCTCACTATGATGGTGGGAGCAGCTGGCCCAGCGACTTTGCTCGCTCAGGCCCCGGCTGGCGGGACTTCGACCCCGAGTGCTTCTCGTTCTTCCTTCTTGTCAAACCCCACCGCTTTGGGCGGTTCGACGCCAGAAATCAACGTCACGGGGCTAACGCCGCCGCCAGGTCGGGGAGATGGCAACCTTGCGGCACCTTTCTACGGGAACCCGCTCAGTGTCGCCATGCCGGGCGGTCCGGGAAGTCGAACTTTCTATACGCCTTTGTTCGCGAACCTGCCCGCCGCGGCGACTGCAGGCCTGGCGGGGACGGGGAGCGCCCTGGGAGCGAATCGCTTGCTGGCCGAAACCAATTTCGGCTCCAGTCTCGGCATTCGGCGTGCCCCGACCTTCCTAGCTTCCTTGGAGTTCCCCAACCAACCCATTTCGCCCGCCTCGCTTCAGCCCGAGCTGCAGGAGATTCTGGCACGCTCCACTTCGTTGTCCGCGCCTAGGAAGATTCGAGTCGAAGTCCAGGGCCGCAACGTCGTCCTGCGGGGAGAAGTCGCCAGCAAGAAGGAGAGTCGCCTGGCCGAGGGACTAGTACGCTTGGCCCCTGGAGTTCAGGAAGTTCACAATCAACTCGAATTGAAAGGCCCTTGAGAGCCACCGACGCTGGTCGGCGCTCTGGCCGTTTGAGGCCTGAGCCCGTTCTCCTGAATCGGATCAGGCTAAGTGGGAGGCTTATTGGACTGGATGCCCGCGTGCCCGCCGCTGGGCGCCCGCTTCTGCAGGACAAGCGTTGAACTCTCGGCGTAGAGGGGCGTGCCCTTGACCGGCTCAAAACGCACGCGCAACTGGACTTGCGTAAGCTCGGGCTTATAAGTTCCCCACGGAAGGAAGACAGTGTAGCCCCAGCCCACAGCATCGCGGCGCTGCAATCGTTTGAGTGTGTCCTTGTCGATGTGCCATTCTTCCAGGGGCGGACCCTTCTCGACTTCCGGGCCCGAAAGGGCGTTATAGAGACTGACGACCAGGCTGCCCTCGGCAATCAGCGGGCGGTCAATCTCCTCACCGTAAAGATAGATGCGACCGGCCAGCCCTGGCGTTGGAGCACCTCCATGCGCTGGATCCGGCGTGAAGATGACTTCAGGGATCCAGGTGACCAACGCTTGACAGACAGGTCCCGTGGGTGGGCTTCTGCCAGGAAGTACAAAGGAGTCGGTAGCGGCGCAGCCGGCGAGAAGGACCATACCAAGCGATACTAAACAGGCGCGCATGTCTCGGCTCCCTCTCTCCCAGCGCCAACGCAATGCGAATTACATGCGGAGCGGGTCCGCCCCAGAGTCCCACGGCCCAAGCAAAGTGCTTTTCCAGAGGCTTCCTAAAATCGACAGAACCGGCGCTTTCATTAAGATCGGCAATCTTGACCCAGTTTCTTAAGCGGTCCTGCGTTTTTGCCCCAGTGCAGGTTCGCCATCCAAAACAAAGGCCGCACCGGGAATACGGCAATTCCCGGTGCGGCCTATGTTTAACGCCTTAAATTCGCTTCCGAGTGTTTGTGCCTTACAGCATCACTTGGCTTGCTGCGCTGCGTGAGCCTTACTGAAGCACATGGGGTCGAGCAGGAGTGCCGCCATGGCAAGCTTGCTGGCCTCGGCGGACTGACCCTTCGCGCAGGCGCTTTCGTACTTTGCCAACAAGCAAGCCACTATCGCAGTGGAGGACGATTGGCAGACCTCATTGGAGCATCTTTGCAATTCTCCGAAAGCCCCAAGGCATCCTGTCAAGCCCGCGTCGGAATCGACCTCCACCTCCAGAATCTTTTTGCCAGAATGCATATCCCGCAAGTTGTTCAAGTTAGTAATGAAAGCGGCAGGCCCGAAACCGTCAATGAAACCAAATGGATCCAATGGCTTCGGTGGAACTGAGCTTGCTACCGGAGCCTCCTGCGTCTTTGCAGCCTTATCGCAGCACTTTTGGGCTTCGAAAGCCTCTTCCTCTTCTTCTATGTGAAGGACCGGCATGGTTGAGGGCGCGCTGTTCGCAGCAACGTGCTCGGCTGCGGAATCGCCAATGATCCTTGGTGTGACCAGCACGAGGACATCCATCTCTTCCTGCCGACTGACCTTGGATTTGAACAAATCACCCAAATAGGGAAGGTCAGAGAGAATCGGCGTCCCGCTCTCATCTTCGAAATCTCGCAAGGTGTGCCACTTTGCGAGCAGAACAGTGCCGCCGTCCGGCAAAGTGACCTTTTGGTCTGCGGCCGTGGTCAGAACCTTGGGCTGTTGAATGAACTGTGTGAAGGGCACAGGAGCGCCGACCGCACGGCCTTCGAACACCGGCGTGATGAAGGTCCTGACAGGGATGAGCGGGACTGATTCAATAAAAGAGAACTTGCCATTCATTTCGAGATGAACGAACCGTTGGTCGGCGCTCACGGTTGGCCGAACTGCTAACTTGAAACCGGATTCCACCAGATTGTTACAAGGAATATATACTTGCTGCCCTCGCACCTGCTGCACCGACAAGCTCGTTACGAAGAAACGATTCTCTTTCTGGCAAAGTTCTGCGGACTGGCCGTTGCCAATCGTCATCCGCGGCGTCTGGATCATGCTGCTATTGGCATCCTCTTGTGCCGCCTGGAGCAATTGGGCCAATTGCTGCGAACTCAAAAAAGTTAAGCCATCGGCGTTGCAGGAATTGCCCAGGGTGCCGGGACATGTCTCCAGCTTGCATTGATATTCCACATGCGCCGTGGCGGCCGTGCTTTGCTCGGAGCCGCGCGGCTCGGAGAGGACCCGGCCGCTGTTGTCCACCACGGTAATCTGATCGGGGGCCAGACCCTTGACGCTATGCGACACCAGCGAGATGATGCCGTTGGCAAGGGAGGGGCTCAGGTCTGATCCCGGCTTCAACCAGAGCATAACGCTGGCAGTTGGAGGTTTTGGGTCGCGCGGGAAGAGAGTCGGCTGGGGATCGATATGAATGCGCGCTCCTGCGATCGGCTCGAGGCGCATGATCGACTCGGCCAATGCCGTCTGCATGGCCCTACGGCAATCCGCATCTTCAAGCCAGAGGGGCATGCCAGCGGAGTCGTTCATGCCGGCAGGCGCGGAGCACTTGAGCGCGCATGCATGGGGCATCGTGACGATGCGCACCTCCACCGACACCTGCGGATCGGATGATTTACCTTTTTCGGAGACCGGTTGTCCGGCAACGAGTGGAGAAACCGAGCCGGCCAGGAATAGGGCCACAAGCCAGTATCCTTTCAGCAATCGAACCGCCATGACAAAGCTCCTTTTGGGTTTGGGATGGGCCAGCGACGGGAGAACTAAAGGACCGCGTACAAATCGGCTGATACTTGCCGGAGGCGTTAGCGAAGACCTCGCTGACGCTTCGGGCTAGTATCAGCGGAATCGTGCACGGTGATGTAGAAACCGAAAGTTCGGCACTGCTCGCAGAATTCGCGGGTGCGTCGGCAATTCCCAAATTGCCGATTGTCCGCCAATTTCCCGCGTGCAATTTGCGCAGCCGTTCTCAGGGGGCGGGAGTATGCCCAAGCGATAGAGGAACTTCAAGATCAATTCGCGAATGGCTTGGATGGCGCCTCGAAAAGCTGTAAGAATGAAAACCGCAACGTTCGATTCAGCCGTCGACTTCATGGAGTCCGCGAAGTGGGGACCGAACCAGCGTTTACCTACGCAGCGAGCGGGGTGGATTATGAGCCCCTCGATCGTTTCAAGCGGATCTGCCAGCGTGCTGCGCGGACAACCGTAACCTCGCTGGACAAGCATGGCTTGAGCGAGCCCGAAGGTATACGGGGTGAAAGTGCCTACCTTCTGGAAACTCCCGTCGGATTCCTGGCACACGTGGAAGAAGGACTCGGCACCAAGAATCTGGTCGCCGATGCCATGCTTCAGCTCACCGGTGAGCGGACCTACGCGAACATCGCTGTCGACACGGTGGCCACCATCGTCAATGACATGATTACTGTAGGTGCGCTGCCCATATCCGTTGCCATGCATGCGGCGGTTGGGGATGCAAGCTGGTTCGAACGAGAGAATCGAGGGGAAGACCTCGCGGCGGGTTTCGCCAGAGGCTGCCGGCTGGCCGGCGCCGTCTGGGGGGGCGGCGAGACTCCGGTCCTGCGCGACATTGTTCATCCCGACACGGTGGTTCTGGCCGGCTCCGCTGTCGGGGTGATCAAGCCTAAGCACAACCGGGTCGTTGGCAACGTCAGGGCAGGGGATGCCATTGTCATGCTGGCCAGCTCGGGCATCCATGCAAATGGCATAACGCTGTGCCGGAGCTTGGCAGCCAGTCTACCGGACGGTTATTTGGCCAAGCTGGATGACGGCGGCTGCTTTGGTTCAAGCCTGCTCGAGCCGACGATCATTTACGTGCCGTTCATGCAGGCGTGCCAGGAGCAAGGCATCATTCCGCATTACGCCGTGCACATCACCGGCCACGGCTGGCGGAAACTCATGCGCCTTCCGGAGCCATTCGTGTATCGGGTCAGCACTCCCGCACCGCTTTCTTCTCTGTATCGGTTTCTCCTGCACGAGGGGAAGATGGCCCTACGCGAGGCTTATGCGACATTCAACATGGGAGCCGGCTTCGCTGTGTACGTTGATCCGAGCGAGGCCGAACCATGCCTTACGGTCGCCCGCGCGGTGGGCCTGAATGCCTGGGTCGCCGGAGCAATAGAAAAACAGGGGCAACGAAAAGCCGTCGAGATAATTCCGCACAACATCTCCTTTGAGGGAGAGACGCTCCAGGTGCGGGAGTAGAATAGGTTGGTCGAGGGTTATTATGTTTGAAGCGGAGATGTATTCCATTCCAGGTTTCAGCGATCCGATCAGCTCACTTACCCACTTGGCCGGCGCCGCCGTATTCGCCGTGCTGACCGTGTTTCTCCTCCGGCGGGGTTGGGGCGACATTGGCCGATTCACGTCTCTCGGCATATTCGCGTTGACGTTCCTCTTCCTGCTCTCCATGAGCGGCGTCTATCATCTGCTGACGCCGGGCACGGCCGGGAAAGCCGTGCTTAGACGGCTGGACCACAGCGCCATCTTCGCGATGATCGCCGGCACGTTTACACCGGTGCACGCGATTCTGTTCAGAGGATTGTGGCGCTGGGGCCCGCTGATCTTTATTTGGGCGGCAGCCACCACGGGGATCTGTCTCAAGACCGTTTTCTTCGGTGGCGTTTCGCACTGGCTCGGAGTGAGTCTATTCCTGGCCATGGGTTGGGTTGGCATTGTGCCCGCGCTCATGCTCTGGCGCCGCTACGGAACGTCCTTCATCAAGCCGCTCATCTGCGGCGCGGGCGCATACACAGTGGGAGCACTGCTGGAAATGCTGCATTGGCCGGTGCTCATCCCGGGCATCGTGGGGCCGCATGAAGTATTCCATGTGGCCGTTCTCGCCGGGGCCGGCTATCACTGGCATTTTGTGACTCAGTTTGCCTCGGGCGAGGTCTCTTCACGAATCTGATTGAGCGCCAACTTTTCTCCAGACTCCTGCCCGTTGTGTCGAAATTGAGATAAACGTACGGTGCGGGCCTTCCATGAGGTACGATCGTGATCCTCAGGTTGGGTAAGCCAGGTTGACTTTCTTCGGTTGTTTGCCCCTAAGGAACGTCATGGAGCCGTGCAAATCGGCTGCCCAGGCGTTGTTTTGGTGCAGTCGATGTTTCCTTTCTTAGCTAACTTAATCATCGCCACGGCAGCTTTGTCCGGAGCGGGTAATGAACCCGGGGCCAGCTCCTATCTCCACGCATTTCAGCCTGGGACGGATGGCGTGATCGCCACACGCCCGGAAGTCTACGTTCCCCAACCCGGTGATTTGATCCTTTTTGATGATCGCAACCCGACCTGGATCAAGCTTTACCACTATGTCGGCAGTGATATGCCGGATCATTCGGGGATTGTAATCAAGCTGCCCGACGGCAGGCCCGCCTTCCTGGAATCCGCCCCGGATGACGGCCACCTGGCAGGTCTTTATGTGCGCATTCTGCACGCTCTTCCCCGACTGCACCAATTCAAAGGCACGATCTATGTCCGCCGGCTCAAGGTTCCTCTGACTCCAGAGCAGTCCGACAAGCTGACGGAATTTGCGTTCGCTCAGGAGGGAAAGAAGTACGCGATCTGGAGGATGTTGCTTCAGGGCACGTGGTTCCGATGCCGTTCCGGCTGGCGTGCCAAATATTTCGCAGAGACCGACATGAACCGCAACAGGTGGCTCTGTTCGGAAATCGTTGTCGCAGCGGGAACTGCCGCAGGTCTATTCGATCCAAACATCCATAAAGCCAACCGGATCTATCCGCGCGACTTGATCTACGACGATCACTATGACCTGAGTCAGACCTGGGACGAGGCGTGGGTTTGGGGCCCGACGCCGGAGCGGCCGTCGTGCGATCCACCCAAGCTCGATCCTTGGCCGGAGTTGCCGTGAGCCCGATTGAGCGGTGACACGTACCAAGGCCAGCACCTCCGTCCAAGAACTCGCCAAAGTCTGCGCCCAGTCCTTGAGCAAGTGATGCTTCATTCCCAAGAAAACTCCTGCGAGAAGAAATTGCCTTGACGGTTGTACACGACCCGATAATCATTCCATTGTGAAGAACGGGGTGTCTGAAGGCTCAGCTGCGGCGGACTTCATGGTCCCTCTGGGACGGGGGCAAAAGTGGAATCGGACGTGCTTTATGAAGGGGATTGCGTTGCCGGGCTCGGGCGGCTCCAGCCAGGCAGCGTCGACTTGGTGTTTGCCGATCCGCCGTTCAACATTGGCTATGACTATGACGTCTACAATGATCGTTGCGATGCGGAAGAGTACTTGAAGTGGAGCCGTAACTGGGGCCAAGCGGTCCATCGGGTTCTGAAGCCGTCTGGTACGTTTTGGCTGGCAATCGGAGACGATTACGCGGCTGATCTCAAGCTCATCTTCCAAAAGCAACTGGGGTTCTCTTGCCGCAGCTGGGTGGTCTGGTACTACACTTTTGGGGTCAACTGTACGAAGAAGTTCAGCCGCAGCCATACCCACCTTTTCCACTTCGTGAAGGACTCGAAGAACTTCACGTTCAACAGCACGGCGATCCGCGTGCCCTCGGCCCGCCAGCTGGTTTATGCCGATGTCCGCGCCAATTCGCACGGCAGGCTGCCGGACGATACGTGGATCTTGCGTCCACAAGATCTGCCCCACGGTTTCCAGGCGGATGAAGATACGTGGTACTTCAGCCGGGTCTGCGGCACCTTCAAGGAACGCGCGGGCTGGCACGGCTGCCAGATGCCAGAACAATTGCTGGGGCGAATCATCAAGGTGTGCTCCAACCCTGGAGACCTGGTGCTCGATCCCTTTGGGGGAAGCGGGACCACGCTGGCAGTGGCCAAGAAACTGGGGAGGCGCTGGATCGGCTTCGAGTTGTCGCCCGAATACGCTGCTCGGATACGGGCACGAATTGATGTCGCCAACGAAGGGGATCCTTTGGAAGGCGCGGAAGAACCCAAAGTTAGCGCGCCGCCTACCCCGCGCAAGAAGGCCGAGCATTCACCGATACCAACATTCTCTCCACAAAGAACTGAGCCGGAGGATGCCAAGAGGGGAATCATCGAAGCGTTTTTTACGGTGAGACGCGGTCTCCCCGCTGACCGAGTAATAGCGGACCCAGATTTGAATGTGCAATTCCTGGAAGCCTGCCGGCGGTTAGGACTACAAGGTGGACCGGTCGAATGGAATTTACGGCTATTTAATCTCCGGAAGGCAGGCCACTTCAGTGGCTTACCCAGATCGCAGAGAACCCAGCTCACACGTGAAGAGATAGATCAGTGCAGTTATGCCTGCGAGATCGCTCTTAAGCATTTGAGCGAGCAGGGACTTACACTGGATGCGATGCTGTGCGACCCCGAGCGAGCCTCCGAGTTTGATAGGTTCGTCCGATCAATGATTTCTGCGCAGGTATCTTCCTTCCGAATTCGGTGGGTAGCACTCCATATTCGCAAGCGAGCCATGGACAATCGAAAATTCGGGCAAAAGCTTGGCGATCGCCAACCGTTGCCCAAGCGTTTCGATTATTTGTCCTCTCTGGATTGGCATGTGGTCCCCGAAGGGCCCGGCCTATATTGGCTGAACAGCTCTGACAAGAAGCTTTACGTTGGCGAGACGCTCGATCTTCGGAACCGTTTCAAATTGCAATTCGAAGGTTCCGAGTTTGCGTTTTGGAATACCGATCGTAGAGAGTTGGAGGTGCGATACTGCGCCTTGGGGGATAATCGAAAGGTCTTGCTAAAGGGCAATCAATCGCTGTGGATCGCGCACTGGAAGCATCCGCTAGGTAACTACCCTGAATTTGCCGCCATATGAATGAAGTCGTTCATGAAGCATTTCTGGCCGTTCGCGAGGAACGCTCGCCGGATGTCGTGGTGGCAAATCCTGATCTGAACCGTCGGTTCCTGAACGAATGCCGGTCTCGGGGGCTTTCTGATTCCGCGTTGGCTCTCAATCTCAGGTTGCTGAACTTGCGGAAGGCTGGCGCATTGCCAGATCTAAGGTCACGAAGAATTGGACTGAAGAACCAAGACGATTACCGGTTCGGTGCCGAGATTGCCGTGCGATTTCTTGAGCGCCGAGACAGCCTTTCCTTGGATCGAATCCTTTGCGACCCGGAGCGCGCGGCCGAGTTCGACTTGATGGCTGGCCAAATCGCGCCCGGTTTCACCGCGTTTGAGTATCGCTGGGCAGCATTGAATCTTCGCAAAAGGAGTAGACTTCGGCCGGAATTACTTGGCAAGGTTGTCTCTGCAGAAATGGTCTCGACCTGCAAGGTAGTCGATCTGATCCCGACACAAATCCCCGCACGTGCGGGTCTGTATCTGTTCATTGGATCAAGTGGAGTGCTTTACATTGGAGAATGCCACAATCTGCGCAGACGCATCACCAAGCACTTGGACCACTCGGACAACAGAGGACTCGCGCATTGGCTGTGGGAACATGGTAATAGAGACTTGCACCTGGAGTACCACGTTCTGCCAATGAGTGTTCCCACCCGAGTACGAAAGGCAATGGAACTCGAATTAATCCGATCCAGGAACCCACTCTTCAACATTGCAGGCGGCAAAACCGAGTAACCTGAGTCGCTTTCGCGAAATGAGGCGATCCGTGTCGCTCACAAAAAGTGCTTGGAGTTTTCCGGACTATTTGAAGCGGAATTATTGATGGAGCTTATGCTCCGCTTTTGGGATCACCTTCTGGCCGTAGACCAGCATTTTCGAAACGATTTGCTAGAAGAAGCAGCCGCGGTCCTAAGGTCTTGTTTGGCAGGACAGAAAGTGATGGCAGACATACCTTCTGATCAAATGAACTTTGTGGCAGCAGTTTGGTTTGCCGAATGGAATGCTCTTGCCACTGGCTCGGAAGACCCGCACGCGCGACGGCGCGCTTGGCTGGTACGAGTGCAATAGTCGGTCCCTTCCTGTTTCTGCGCGTCGGATCTTCTCTAGAGTAATTTCTTGCGATCGAATGGAGAAGCGCTGAGCATAGCCGAACGCCCGCAACTGGGATCTGCTGCTAAGCAGTCTTCTCATAGCATTCTCATTGCTGCCGCGTTAAACTTCAGGGTTTGATCAGCCAAGGCGCGGGACTTTCTGTTCCTGCGGCGTTTATTCGGGTCTTCAGTTCCGCAAACTCAGCCGTGAGGAGAACGTCATGCCGACGATCAAGGAACTGCACGTCAACGGTTTGAAACACGCCGTCGATGCGGACGCGGAGCGTAGCCTCCTCAGCGTTTTGCGCGATGATCTGGGTCTCACCGGGAGCAAGTATGGCTGCGGAGAAGGCCAATGCGGGGCGTGTACGGTCCTGATCGATGGCCTACCAGCACGGTCGTGCATCACCAAGATGGCGGCAACGCAGGGCAAGCAGGTCCGCACGATCGAAGGACTGGCCCAGGGCGACAAGCTGCACCCAGTGCAAGAGGCATTCCTCGAAATGGGGGCCATGCAATGCGGCTACTGCACTTCGGGCATGATCATGTCGGCCTCGGCTTTGCTGAGCAATCAACCTCAGCCCGACCGGGATGAAATCATCCGCTTCATGGGCGGCAACATCTGCCGGTGCGGCACCTATCCCCGAATCGTGTCAGCCATCGAACGTGCTGCCAAAACGATGAAAGGGGGCACCCAATGAACGAGCTATCGCTATTGGATATTCCCTGTGAGCCCGAACGATATGAACTTTACGAAAGCTCGCCCACCTGGGATTGGGACCGGCGCGAATTCTTTCGTATCACCGGCGCGGGGCTGGTAGTCGCGTTGCTCTTTCACGAGACTGCTGATGCACAGCGCCCGGCTCAAGGCAGGCAACGTGGCGGCGGCCAGAGTATGCCTCAGGAGATCGGCGCCTGGCTGCACGTCGGCGAAGATAACCTCGTCACCGTCTATACCGGCAAAGTCGAAATCGGCCAGAACATCCGCACCTCCCTCAGCCAGGTGGTGGCCGAGGAACTTCGCATACCTGTCACACGCATTCGCATGGTGATGGCGGACACGGCCCTGACGCCGTTCGACATGGGAACCATGGGTAGCATGACCACGCCGCGCATGGCGGTGCAGCTCCGCCGCGTGGCTGCCGCCGCCCGCGAAACCTTGCTCGAGCAGGCAGCCGAGCAAGCCAAGGTCCAGCGCAGCTCGCTGACCATTACCGACGGCAGGATTGTGGGTCCACAATCGAAGCCTTCGTTCGAATTTGGAGAGGTGACCAAGGGCAAGAAGCTGGTTAAACTCATCGGCAGCGACGCTCCCGTCACCCCAGTTGACAAATGGAGCGTGGAAGGTACCTCCGTTCCCAAGGTGGATGGCCGAGCATTCGTGACCGGCGCGCACCGCTATGCGTCCGACGTTCAACGGCCAGGGATGTTATTTGGCAAGGTGCTACGCCCGCCCAGCTTCAAAGCAACCCTCGTTTCCGTAGAGACAAAGGATGCCGAGGCGATTCCCGGCGTCACGGTCGTTCATGAGGGCGAGTTCGTTGGAGTCACCGCGCCGACAGAACAGGCTGCGGCCAAGGCTCTGGCCGCGCTTCACGCCGAATGGCGCTCCACGTCTCAGCCATCCAGTGCCGAGCTGTTCGACTATCTCAAGAAGAATCCGAGTTCCGGACGCGGCGGCTTTGGCGGTCCCTCCGGCAACGAACGCGGTTCTATCGAGGAGGGACGGAAGGCGGCGGACAAGGAATTGAAAGCGACCTATACCGTGGCCTATATCGCCCATGCTCCGCTCGAACCGAGAGTCGGCGTGGCGGAATGGACCGATGGTAAGCTCACCGTGTGGACCGGAACACAGCGTCCGTTCGGCGTGCGCGGCGACCTGGCCCTAGCGCTGAAGATTCCCGCCGAGCGCGTGCACGTGATCGTGCCGGACATGGGTTCGGGCTACGGCGGCAAGCACACGGGCGAGGCGGCCATCGAGGCGGCCCGGCTGGCGAAGGCCGCTGGTAAGCCCGTCAAGGTGCTGTGGACGCGCGAGGAGGAATTCACCTGGGCCTATTTCCGGCCCGCGGGAGTGATCGATGTCACCGGCGCCGTGACGAAAAATGGCATGCTGACTGCCTGGGAGTTCCACAATTACAACTCGGGAGGCTCGGCCATCCGCACGCCGTACGAGGTCCAGAATCAGCACGTTGCCTTTCACGGGGCGAATTCGCCGCTGCGACAGGGGTCATACCGCGCCTTGGCGGCTACGGCGAACCACTTCGCCCGCGAGTCGCACATGGACGATCTGGCGCACGTACTTAAGATGGACCCGTTGGCGTTTCGCATGCAGAATCTGAAAGACGCCCGCTTGCGTGCAGTCCTTGAAGCAGCCGCCAAGCACTTTGGTTGGGGCAGTGCGAAGCCGGCCGCGGGGCACGGTTTGGGTATCGCCGGCGGCACGGAGAAAGATAGCTACGTCGCTACTTGTGCCGAAGTCATGGCAGATCAGAAGACCGGATTGCTCAAAGTGCTGCGCGTGGTGACGGCGTTCGAATGCGGTGCGGTGCTCAACCCCGATCATTTGAAGAACCAGATCGAAGGGGCCGCCATGATGGGTCTCGGCGGAGCACTATTCGAAGAAATTCGATTTGCGGATGGGAAAATCTTGAACCCGCATTTCTCGAGCTACCGCGTCCCCCGCTTCCGTGACATGCCACAAATCGAGGCCGTTCTGGTTGACCGCAAGGATTTGCCGTCCAAAGGTGCGGGAGAGACTCCCATCGTGGCTTTGGCCCCGGCCGTGGCGAATGCTATATTCAATGCCACCGGAGTGCGGCTGCGCTCATTGCCAATGATTCCCAACGGATTCAAGGCGAGCTGACCGCTTCCTTGTTGTCGGTTGCCTAACTGGCAAGCAAAATCGCGTGGGCGAAGATTGGTCGCATGGTTGAACACCTGCATTCACATGTTCTCCACCGGGGATCTACGGTCACGATCACGGATGTGCGCTGCCGGCCGACGGAAAGTGCCTGTGGACCGGAGGAACAAGCCGAGAATCATTCCGTTATTTTCCCGCGCGCAGGCGTGTTCGTGCGCCACGTCGGCTCGCGGAGCGTCGTTGCCAATTCCAATCATGTCCTGTTTTTCAATGGCAATGAATGCTACCGCGTCAGCCATCCCGTGCCTGGGGGTGACGACTGCAGCAGCTTCACGTTTGACCGGACGGTCCTGCTGGAGGCTTTGAGTCGTTACGACCCGGATGCCGCCGACCGACCAATGCCTTTCGGAATCACGCACGGGCCTCTAGAGCCGAAATGTGCACTTTTCCAGCAGCAGCTCCGGAAAAGGTTGCGTGCCGGCGCCGCAGAGCAAATTGCTACCGAGGAATTAGCGCTGGACTTACTGGACAGCGTGCTCGATAGGGCATATCGCATCCGCGGGCTGAAAGAGATACGATCATCGTGCGGCAGAGCAGATCTACGGCGTGAACGTGCTGAAGCAACCAAGACCTTTTTGGGCGGCCGGTTTCGAGCCCGGCTGTCGCTTGCCATGATCGGCCGGGCAGTACACGTTTCTCCTTATCACCTGGCGAGGCTGTTTCGTAATGAAGTAGGCATTCCGATCCATCAATACGTGAATCGTCTTCGACTGGGCGCGGCCCTGGAGCAGATCGCCGGCGGCGCCAAGGACCTGACCACGCTGGCGCTCGATCTCGGCTACTCGAGTCACAGTCATTTCAGCGATGCCTTTCGGCGCACTTTCGGCGCACCTCCCTCCAGCTTCAGGCGTTCTACCACGTCCGCGCAGTTACGCGAAATGAGCAAGAATCTGAAAGTCTGATTGTCCCTCCGCCATTACGATTCCCTCGTGGTCGGGAAGGTGCGAAGGTCGCGCCGCCTTGGATCCACACTTTTCGATGTACAAAGGGAGCTTCCGCAATGGCTATCCAGAAGTGCCCGGTGTGCGGCTGGGAAATCAAGGACAAGGGGAAAGAGGTTAAGGTCAAGGACAAGACCGTCGTCGTCTGTTGTGATGATTGTGTAAAAGAAGTGAAGAAGAGTCCAGCCAAGTACGCAACCGCGTCGTGACGGAGTTTGGTCCCTCGGGATCGTCGCGGGAGGCTTGCAGCCTGGTCAACACGCGGGCTCAGGCATTCCGCGACGTCCCGCGCTCCAAGTCAGCTGACTTCAATTCGGCCACCAAACAGGCTCGTCCAAATCGCTTCGGCCACTCAAGGGGATAAAAGGGTTTTCGAGGCCGTTACCGCCAGCGCGGGCTCGGACTGGTGCAATCTGACGGCAGTCGATCCAAGCTGCTGCCTTGGCACGGCTTGGCACTCCATTTCTTCCTGCGTATACTGGCTGTAGAGCGGTTTTTCAGGCGATCTGCTACCGCCAGGGTGGTCCTGCCTGGAAGTGCCGGCTCCAGCCTACCTCCCTGGGTGGACCGCACTGCGGCACCTTCTCCCTGCGACCGGCGTGGCACCCTGTTGCGATGCGAGGTTACAGAATGAATACGCGTTCGTGGCTCATCTTGGTTCTGTGTCTGTGCGCGCCGGCGCTTTCTGTCAAGGGTGCGGATTGGCCGCAATGGCGCGGGCCGAATCGGACCGACGTGTCCACCGAGACCGGCTTACTCAAGAGCTGGCCCCAAAACGGGCCTCCGCTCGTCTGGACCTTCACAAATTCGGGCGTCGGCTATTCCGGGCCGGCAATTGTCGGCGATCGGCTGTTCACGATGGGTGCGCGGGGAGAAACCGAATACGTTTTCGCTCTCGACACGCATGCGGGAAAAGAACTCTGGGCCACCAAGGTGGGACCTTTGTTCAGCGAGAAACGCGGCGATGGGCCGCGCTGTACGCCCACCATTGATGGCGACCGCCTTTATGCCTTGGGCGCCAAGGGAGATTTGGTCTGCCTCGAAACCGAGACTGGGAAGCCAGTCTGGAAAATCAACTTGCAAAAGGACCTGGGCGGCAAGGTCATGTCTACCTGGGGCTACACAGAGTCCCCCCTAGTCGACGGCAACAAGGTCATTTGCACTCCGGGTGGAGCGCAGGGCACCCTGGCGGCCCTGGACAAAAACACGGGCAAAGTGCTCTGGCGCAGCACGGGCTTGAAAGAACTCGCCTCCTATTCTTCCATGGTTCTCGCCGAAATCGGCGGCGTTCAACAGTACGTGCAGGTTACTGCCACAGGAGCAGCCGGCGTGGCCTCCGCGGACGGTCGACTCTTATGGAAGTATGTCAAAGATGGCTTTCGGGTTGCGGTGATTCCCACGCCAATCGTACGCGACAACTATGTCTATATCACTTCTGGCTATGGCGCCGGTTGCGATTTGATTAAACTTACGCCCGCTGAGAAAGGTTTTAAGGCGGAGAAGGTATACGCTAATAAGAACATGGTGAACCACCATGGCGGTGTCATCTTGGTGGGAGATGACCTGTTCGGTTATTCGGAGAGCGAACGAGCGTGGGTTTGTCAGGACTTCAAGAGCGGCAACATTGTCTGGGAGGAAAAACAAAAGCTCAAGAAGGGCTCCGTTACGTGCGCGGATGGTCACTTTTATTGCTACAGCGAAGACAACGGAACCGTGGTGCTTGTCCAGGCGTCTCCGGATGGCTGGAAAGAAGGCGGCCGATTCAAGGTTCCGCAAGAAAGCAGCCTGCGCAAACCGGACGGCCGCTTCTGGACCCACCCTGTCGTTGCCAACGGCCACTTGTACCTACGCGACCAGGACCTGATCTTCTGCTTTGACGTTCGCGATCGCGCGGCCAGCGCGCATCGATAGGCTTCGAAAGAAGGGGTGGATGGCCGTAGCCCAAGAGTTCCTGGAGCGCCCGGCCCTGATTCGCTTGCAGGAGGATCGGTTACGCGCACTGTTGAGCGAGATCGTGACCGACAATCGCTTCTACGCAGGCAAGTTTGCACGGGCGGGACTCAGCGCCTCGAGCGTCAACTCACTGGAAGAATTCAGGCGCGTGCCCTTCACTACCAAGGCAGAGCTGATCGCAGATCAGGAGGCGCATCCCCCCTACGGAGAAGTGCACACCTACCCCTTGGCCCATTACACAAGATTTCATCAAACCTCAGGAACCAAGGGACAACCGCTGCGCTGGCTGGATACGCCTCAATCTTGGGATTGGCTGTTAAGGTGCTGGGAAATCATGTACCGGATCGCAGGGATCCAGTCGACCGACCGACTTTTTTTCCCGTTTTCGTTTGGCCCGTTTCTCGGCTTCTGGTCAGCGTTTGATGCGGGGAGCCGGCTTGGATGCCTCTGTTTGCCCGGCGGCGGCATGAGTAGCGCTGGTCGCTTGCGCTTCTTGATCGACAACAAGGCGACCGTGGTGTTATGCACCCCGACTTACGCCCAGCACCTGGCCGAGGTTGCCACCGAGTTGGGGATCGACCTGGCCGGATCCAGCATCCGAGCCGTCATCGTTGCTGGCGAGCCGGGCGGGAGTATCAGCGCCACGCGCGGGCGCATAGAGTCGGCCTGGGGCGCGCGGGTTTTCGACCACAGCGGTTTGACGGAAGTGGGCGCCGCCAGCATCGAATGCCCTGAGAACCCCGCTGGCCTGCATCTTCTCGAGTCGGAGTACATCGGGGAAGTGATCGAGCCAGGAGGCACTCATGAGGTGGCCCCTGGAGAGATCGGGGAGTTGGTGCTGACGAACCTGGGCCGTTATGGAAGCCCATTGCTTCGTTATCGAACCGGCGACCTCGTCCGGCGCGAGACTCGGCCTTGTTCGTGTGGGAGGGTTTTTGCTCGGTTCGATGGTGGCATTTTGGCGCGGACAGATGATATGATCCAGGTGCGCGGCAACAACGTCTACCCAAGCGCGTTGGAGGCCGTGATACGCCGATTTCCCGAAGTGGCGGAATATCGCGTCGAAGTCGATCAGACGGCGTCGCTGGCTGCCCTGCGGATCGAACTGGAGCCAGTGACGACTTCGTCGCCGGCGGCCGTGGCGGAGCGCGTCGAGCGAGCCATCCGCGACGAATTGCTCTTTCGCGCGGAGGTCAAAACCGTGGCGCCGGGCAGCCTGCCTCGCTATGAAATGAAGTCCAGGCGCGTCCAAGTGAAAACGAAGAAATGACGATTGAAAAACGGGCAGACCCTTTTTTGACCGGCTCTCAAATAGGACGCAAATAGGACGCAAATAGGACGCAAATAGGACGCAGATTTGGATAGGATGTGACGCTATGAAACGAGTCCTCTCGACGTTAGCGGGCGGCATTCTCGCTTTTTCCTTTTATCTTGTTGCCTCTCCTTTCGTGGCAGCTGGAGATTGGACCCATTGGCGCGGGCCGGAGCAAACTGGAGTCTCGCGCGAGCAAGACTTGCCGGAGCGCTTCTCACTAAACCCGAACGTCCCGCAGAGCAACCTGATTTGGAAACAGCCCTACGGCGGTCGATCCACCCCATTGATCATGAATGGCCGGGTCTTCATTATCGACGATGCCGGCCCCAAGGGTGAGACGCCGGAAGAGCGGGTGCTCAAGCAGGAACGCGTCGTGGCCTTCGATGCGGACACGGGCAAGGTGCTCTGGGAGTATCGTTTCAACGTTTTCCAATCGGATATTGTCGCGAGCCGGCTGGGCTGGACGAACCTGGCAGGCGATCCGGAAACGGGCAATATCTACGCCCATGGAACGCAAGGCTTCCTCCTCTGTCTTGATCGCGACGGCAAACTGGTTTGGTCGCACTCTCTTACGGAAGAATATGGCCGGATTAGCGGATATGGCGGCCGCATGGCCAGTCCCATCGTTGACGGCGATCTCGTAATCCAGGGCATGGTGAACGCGAGCTGGGGAGACCAGGCTCGCGGCGGTAACCGTTTTGTGGCTTTTGATAAGCGGACTGGGGCCGTGGTCTGGTGGTCCCAACCCGGTGACCAGGTTAGAGGGACTTACTACTCGTCCCCGGTGGTGGCCGTCATCAATGGAGAACGTCTGGTAATAAGCGGCGCCTCGGATGGCTCCGTGTACGCCCTGAAAGTCCGCACTGGTGAAAAGGTCTGGGGGTACACTTTCGGGGCGCGGGCCATCAACACGTCGCCCGTCGTTTCCGGCAACTATGTGTACATCACGCATGGTGAGGAGAGCCCTGGGACCAACGTCCAGGGCCGCATCATTTGCCTCGACGCTGGCAAGGTGGTCAAGGGCAAGCCGACGTTGGTTTGGCAGGTGGACGGCATCAAAGCATCTTATGCTTCTCCCATCATCCACGATGATCGCCTCTACGTCCCTGACGAGGCAGGCAATCTGCACTGCTTCGATGCATCGAATGGGAAGCTGATCTGGAAGTTCAGGTATGGCAGAGTCGTGAAGGGCTCGCCAGTCTGGGCTGACGATAAGATCTACCTTGCCGACGTGAATGCAACATTCCTCATCCTGAAGCCAGCAGCAAGCCAGTGCGTGAGACTCCACAAACAATTCTTCCCAAGCACGGAAGGGACGGGGGCAAACGTCGAAATCAACGGCACGCCGGCGGTCGCCAATGGCCGGGTGTACTTCATGACCCGCGACGAGATCTATTGCATCGGCAAGCCCAACCACAACGCCAAATCAATCCCCATTCCGGCACGCCTAGGCGCAGCCCTCCCAGTTCCGGGCGCCAAGGCTACACACCTGCAGATTTTCCCCGCGGACGTTGTTCTAGGGCCCGGCGATAGTCAAGCTTTCAAGGCGCGCACTTATGATGCAAACGGCCAGTTTCTCCGCGAAGTGAAGGCTGAATGGTCTTTGCCATCGCCCCCTTCACCTCCTAATTCCAAGGTTGTCATTCCGCCCCTTCGCGGCGAGATCGATCCCGAGGGACAATTAACGACTGCCAAGGAACTACCTGGCCAGCAAGGGATTGTGGTCGCCAAGGCGGATGGACTGGTGGCCCGGGGACGCGTGCGCGTGGCGCCGCCATTGCCGTACAAGCAAGATTTCAAGAAGGTGCCTCTGGAGCGCACACCCGGCGGCTGGATCAATTGTCAGGGGAAGTTCATCGTCGTCGAGAAAGATGGCTCAAAGGTGTTGAAGAAGTTGGCCGACAATCCCAATCCGCTTCTATGCCGGGCCTATTCGTACATGGGGCTCCCTAGCTTGACGAACTACACCATTCAAGCCGATGTCATGGGCGAGCAAAAGCGGGCGGATCTGCCGGACATGGGCATCGTTGCCAATCGCTATACCCTTGAACTCGACGGCAACAAGCAGCGCCTGCGCATCCTCTCCTGGGAAGCGCTGCCACGCATCGACAAAGTACGCGCCTGGGAATGGAAGGCGGACGTGTGGTATCGCATGAGATTGTCGGTCCACGTCAATGGCGATAAAGCCGAAATCCGCGGCAAAGTCTGGCCCCGCGACGAGAAAGAACCCGCTGACTGGAGCATCGAATTCGACGACCCGCTTCCCAATCGCGAGGGTAGCCCTGCAATCTACGCCTACGCTACCGGCATCCTCGATAAGGAGCCGGGGGCGGCAGTTTATTACGACAACGTCAGTGTGACACCTAATAAATAAACGGTCCCTGGTCGGTGGCAAATGGCCTTCGGGCATAGACGAGTAAGCAGGGGCCTTCGTGTTGAAGGGATTTAAGTGATGAAATCGTATCGTACTTTACGCCGGTGGCTCGCGGCGGGCATCAGCTTGGCCGTACTGGGTGTGGTTGTGGCTTTGGTCGCTCATCGTTCTGGTCCTATCGAGACAGCGCAGAAGGCTCGGGCGGACGAGATTCAGGCCAAGATCTCGCATGCGTGGGCCCTCTTCGGTGGCAGCGCGAGCCGCAACATGGTCAACACGCTGGACAAGAACATCCCGTTCGAGTGCAACGTGGACAAGGGGCAGGAGAAGAACATCAAGTGGTCCGCCCAGCTGGGCTCCAAGTCATACGGTGGGCCGATCATTGCCGGCGGCCAGGTCTATGCAGGCACGAATAACGAAGCCCCGCGCAACCCGAAAATCACGGGCGACAAGGGCATTTTGATGTGCTTCAAGGAGTCGGACGGCAGTTTCCTTTGGCAGGCGGTGCACGACAAGCTCGCCTCCGGCATTGTCAACGATTGGACCCGCGAAGGCTTGTGCTCGACCCCTTGCGTGGAAGGCAACCGTGTTTACTACGTCAGCAACCGGTGCGAGCTGGTTTGTGCGGCCACACATGGCTTCCTCGACGGCAAGAACGACGGCGCCCAGGATGAGCAGTACAAGAGTAAGCTCGACGCCGATTTCATCTGGCGCCTGGACATGATGAAGGAGTTGAACGTATTTCCGCACAACATGTCGGCTTGCGCTCCGCTCATCGTCGGCAGTATCATCTTTGTGGTGACGGCGAATGGCGTGGATGAAGGACACATCAATGTTCCTTCGCCCAAGGCGCCGAGCTTTATCGCCGTGGACAAGAAGACCGGTAAACTTCTTTGGTCCGACAATTCTCCGTCCGTTGCTCTCCTTCAAGGAGCAGGCAAGGAAGCCGATTTCAAGCAGCTTGTGAACAAGGGCGAGCTGCTCATGCACGGGCAGTGGTCCAATCCGGCTTACGCCGAAGTGAACGGCCACCCGCAAGTCATTTTCCCAGGCGGCGACGGTTGGCTGCGGTCCTTCGAGCCGGCTACGGGCAAGTTACTTTGGAAGTTCGATTGCAATCCCAAAGATTCGAAGTACGAGTTGGGCGGCCGGGGCACGCGCAGCGATTTCATCGCGACACCGGTCGTCTATGACAAGAAGGTGTACATCGGCGTCGGCCAAGATCCGGAGCATTACGAGGGCGTGGGCCACTTGTGGTGCATCGATCTCGAAAAAGCCGATCGCCTGGGTCAGACGAACAAAGACAACGACGTTTCGCCAAGGAACGACAACTTTGACCCGAAGAATCCTGTGAACAAGGATTCTGCCTTGCACTGGCATTTCGGGGGGCCCGTGTCGGCGGATTTGGCAGCAAAGATTGGCCGGGACTATCAGTTCGGCCGCACCATGAGCACGTGCGCCATCCATGACGGAATCGTCTACGTGGGAGAGTTAGCCGGCTATCTTCATTGCCTCGATGCGCAAACCGGCGAGGAGTACTGGAACCACGATCTGAAGGCCGCCATCTGGGGCTCGGCGTACTGGGTGGATGGCAAGGTTTATATCGGGACGGAAGACGGCGATATCTACGTCTTCTCCCACGGCAAGGAGAAGAAAGTGCTCGGCAAAATGGACATGAAGCACGCGGTCCGCAGCACACCGGTGGTGGCCAATGGGGTCATGTACATTTTGACCGAGAGCGTCTTGTACGCGATTGCGAAGCCGTAATTCGGGCTGGAACTGTCGGGCTGGTTTCTGCTCATACTAGCCCGAAGCGTGAGCGAGGTCCTCGCTTACCAGCTGATACTAGCCCGAAGTGCTAACGAGATCCTCGCTCACGCTTCGGGCTAGTGTCAGCGGATTGGTGCGCGGTGATGTAGATATGGCGACACAGGCAAAGGAGCTCTGGAGCTTGGTCCTGGATCATCAGCAGATTGATCCAGAAGGACTGGCTACCGCCATTGAGGAAGGGGCAGCCGACGAAGGACTGGACTATCGAACTCGGCTTCTCATCCGCGATTCTGTCGAGGCTTTGAAAGGACACTGGGGAGAGGGGCGCGTCGCGACATGGTTGGCAGCCTGCCCCGCGCGTGAAATGATTGAGCCAATCTTGCGAGAGAGGTTCGATCGTCCTGGATTCCCTTTTCTTAGCGAGCAAATTATGGAACCTACTCGCCCGGAGACGATCAAGCAATTCCTTCGCGAATTAGGCAACCAATTGCGCTCTCGAACTCGAATCGATGTGGGCGGGTCAGTCGCACTCATTTTGCCCGGATATCTCACGCGTCGGACGCAGGATTTGGATGTTGTGAATGAAGTGCCCTCGGAAATCCGCTCGCAGGGGAAGTTTCTGAATGAACTAATGCAACGTTATCAGTTACAGCTATCGCATTTCCAATCCCGTTATCTCCCGCAGAGCTGGGAGCAGCGCGTTCACTCGTTAGGCGCTCTTGGGCGATTGGAGGTTTATCTACTCGATGTTTATGACGTCTTCTTGAGCAAGCTCTTTAGTGCTCGCGAAAAGGACCGCGACGATCTGCGTGCTCTACTCCCTCATCTCTCCAAAGACGCGATCAGCGCGCGGCTGCTCGATACCACAAAACCCTTTTTGAGCGAGACCGCCTTTCGCGAGCAGGCAGCTAAGAACTGGTACATCCTATTTGGAGAACCTCTTCCTTCCTGGACAGAACCTACCGAAACATGACCAAAGCAAACACCACCGCTTCTCCTGAGAAAATCAAACAGGCCCGGGAGAAACTCGACGCGCACGTGCGCGAGATCGTCGGCTGGCATTTCAATTCCGAAACCGGCACGCCCTTCTGGCTGGATCGGGCCAAAACGCTGGGCTTCGATCCGCGCAAGGAAGTTCACGGGTTCGATGATTTGAAGAGATTCGGCTTCTTCGAAGACGAATGGCTCCGAGGCGGGCCTGTCCGTCGGTGGGTTCCTCGAGCCTTGCAAAATAAGCCTATTTATGTCTTTGAGACGGGCGGGACAACCGGTATCCCGAAGTCCCGTATCAACATCGAAGACTTCCGTCTCGATTACGAGATGTTCAGCGAGACCCTGCCTGAGCAATACTTCCCGAAGGGAGCCAACTGGCTGATGCTCGGCCCGTCCGGTCCGAGAAGGCTTCGTTTGGCTGTGGAGCATTTATGCCAGCACCGCGGCGGCATTTGCTTCTGCGTGGACCTCGATCCGCGTTGGGTGGTGAAGCTGATCAAGAAGGGCTGGATGGAGCACCTGAACGCCTACAAGGAGCACGTCATTGACCAGGCCCTTACAACCTTGAAGGCCGGCCACGATATCAAGTGCATGTTTACGACGCCCAAGCTGCTGGAGTCCTTTGCCGGGGCCCTGGAAAAGCAGGGTTCGAGCGTCAAGCAAACGGGAATCACCGGCATCTTCTCCGGCGGCACGGAGTTTACGCCGCAGTTCACGCGGTTTGCAGTTGAGGAGCTGCTCGAAGGAGTGTACATGACTCCGACCTACGGCAACACCCTGATGGGGTTGGCCTGCTCCAAGCCTGTCAGTGCCGAAGATGGCTACAAGATCAGCTACTACGCGCCGCAGCCAAGAGCTGTCGTGCAGGTTGTGGATCTGGACGATCCCGATAAACTCGTCGATTATGGCCAGACCGGCCGGGTGATGCTGACGACTCTGACCAAAGAGTTCTTCATGCCGCGCTTCCAGGAGCGCGACGAAGGGGAGCGCGAACTGCCGTATGAAAGATTCCCCTGGGACGGCGTCAGCGGCGTCCGGCCCTACCGAGGTTTCGCGGCAACGACCACGGTGGGCGTGTATTGAATGCCTGTCTGCACGCAGTTTGTAGGATTTGAGGCCATCGTGCCGACGCCTGAAAACGGCGCACTCTTGGCGTACTTTCGGCGCACCTTGGCCCGAGGGATTACTGCACTGACTTTACTTCTTGCACAAGAGCGCTGACCGAAAGATGCCAAGCTTCCGCCCGGAGACTGTCCGATGATACACATCCCGGTTCTACGATGGGGCGAACCCTACAAAAGCATGGACGTGGACAAAGTCGTCCACTTTGCGACTGGCGAGCCAATGGTTGAGGTCAGCCGGGCGAACGGCGGCCTGATCGAACGTGACATGCGCCACGCCAAGCGCGCCCGCGATGTTCTTCGCGAATTCCCCATCGCGGAGCTCATCAAGATGATCAAGAAGGCGGCCGACTTCTATGTCGAGGCAGAGCTGCCCCTGGGCGACGGCACGCAAACACCCGACCAGTTCGTGCGCATGCAATCCGCCACGACAGGCCTGCCCGAGCACATGTGCCGGTTCAACATGAAGAAGAACCACTTTGTGCTCAATCAAATGGACAAGATGCTCGACGCTCTCACGCGCGGCCTCGACCCGGACATCCTGTCGCGCGGCTACGGCGTGGAACACCGCGGCGTTCCGGTAAGCTATCAGGCGCAGTCGCCCGTGTTGGGTCTTGTATTACCCAGCAATTCGCCCGGCGTGCACACCCTCTGGCTGCCCATCATCCCGATGCAGGTGGGTCTCGTACTGAAGCCGGGGCCGCAGGAACCGTGGACGCCGTTCCGCATGGCGCAAGCGTTTTACCAGGCAGGGATCCCCAAGCAGGCGATTTCAATCTATCCGGGCCTGGGCGACGTCGGCGCCGCCGTGCTGGCCAGTTGCCCGCGCAGCCTGATCTTTGGCGGCACCGCCACGGTCGAGCAGTACAAGGGCAATCCGCGCGTGCAGGCGCATGGTCCCGGCTTCAGCAAAATCATTTTGGGCGACGATGAAGTAGACAACTGGGAAAAGTATCTGTACATCATGGCGGACAGCGTGTTCGTCAACAGCGGCCGTGGCTGCATTAATTGCTCCGGCATCTGGGCTTCTCGGCACACTCGCGAAATCGCCGAAGCGCTGGCCGAGCGCATCGGCCCGGTCCAACCTCTGCCGCCCGACGATCCCAAGTCTTCGCTCGCCGCGTTTACTGTTGCAGGTCAAGCCGACGCTATCTCGGCCGACATCGATAAGGACCTTCAAGCGGCCGCCGTCCACGACATGACTGCCAAGTTCGGCAAGCGCCTTGTGAAAAAGGAACGTTGCGATTACCTGCGGCCGACCGTTATCCTTTGCGACTCTCCCGAACCAGCTATCTCGCGCAAGGAATTCATGTTCCCATTTGCAACGGTCGTCCAGTGCCCGCAGGACAAGATGCTCGAAGCAATCGGCCCCACACTCGTTTGCTCAGCCGTTACGAAGGACAAAAAATTCCAGCGGGCGCTCATCGACGCGATGCATATCGACCGGTTGAATATCGGCCCCATTCCCACGATTCAGCTAAACTGGCTGCAACCGCACGAGGGCAGCATCGTGGATTTCCTGTTCCGGGCCCGCGCGTTTCAATTCGATAAGGACATGGTGAACGTCTAATGAAGTATGGTTAGGCAACCGCCCGCGGTGCTGTTATAGACCGGTGGGCGTAGGAAGTTAATGTCGGCGGGAGTTGACCGTATGAAGGTAAATCTGGCGCCCGTCTCAACCAGCAGCACGCGGTCCAATTCGTCTGCCTGGCAGCCTGCATCTTTCGACTATCATCCGCTCACGCGCGTAGTGTTCGGCCCTGGAACTCTCTCCCGCCTCGGAGAGTTGGTACATGAGTTGGGCGGCACCCGCGTCCTTCTTGTCACCGACCCCGGGCTGGAAGCTGCCGGACATCCGCTACGCGCGCAAGCGTCTTTGCGGGACTCTGGTGCAGAAGTCTTCCTGTTCGACGGCGTGGAAGAGAATCCGAGCACGATTCACGTGGAGAAAGGGCTCGCGCTCGCCCGGAAGAACCAGGTCGATTTCATTGTCGCGGTCGGCGGCGGTAGTTCGATGGACTGCGCCAAGGGCATTAATTTCTTGTTCACCAACGGCGGCAGTATGGCGAAATACGAGGGCTTTGGCAAGGCAACGAAGCCCATGCTTCCATCGATCGCCATTCCCGCAACAGCGGGCACCGGCAGTGAGGCTCAATCGTACGCCCTGATCGCCGATGAGCAAACTCATATGAAGATGGCCTGTGGCGACCGCAAGGCGGCTTTCCGCGTGGCTATTCTTGATCCGGAGGTCACCGTCTCGCAGCCGTCCGCAGTGACGGCCATCACCGGGATCGACGCCCTGGCGCATGCCCTGGAAAGCTACGTGTGCATTAAGCGGAATGCGCTGTCTCAGGCTTTCGCGCGCGAGTCCTGGCGCTTGCTCGAGCCAAGTCTGGAGACTGCCTTGCGCGAGCCTGGCAACCTTGATGCGCGGAGTGCAATGCAACTGGGTGCTCACTTTGCCGGTATTGCGATTGAAAACTCGATGCTCGGCGCTTGCCACGCCTGCGCGAATCCGCTGACCGCTCATTACGGGTTGACGCACGGCATCGCCATTGGGATCTTGCTGCCCCACGTGCTCCGCTTTAACGCTCCCGCGGTTGGTAGCCTGTACGGCGAACTGGCCCATGAGGCGGGGCTGCTGAATGGTAATCTTGGCGTTGCCAGCGAATCGCTTGCTCGGCGGATTACCGATTTGCTGGTGGCATCGCGCTTGCCCACGGACCTGGCGAGCTGCGGCGTAAGCGAAGGCATCCTCCCGGTGCTTGCGGAAGAAGCAACTCAGCAATGGACCGCCAAGTTCAATCCGCGTCCGCTGACCGAGGCCGATTTCGTCCATCTGTACGAGGCAGCGCTATGAGACGATGGTTCGGCAACGATCGTCGAAAAATCCGCTCGGGTATGGCTGCGCGCTGCTTGCTGGGTCTAGCCTGCATGGGCCTCCTCGCTGCCGCCACGTTGGGCCTCGATAGCGTCGAGAGCAAGGCAGGGAGAGATTGGCCGGTATTCCGTGGCAACCCACTGCAAACAGGAATTGCGGCCTCCCACTTGCCAGATGACCTGGAGATCTTGTGGAAGGTTAACGTCGCTGCGAACTCGAACCCGAATTCTGACAGCAGCTTCGAGGGGACAGCAGCCATTGTTAATGGCACCGTTTACATTGGCTCGATGGATCAAAGTCTCTACGCAATCGCTTTGAATTCCGGAAAGGTCAAATGGAGATACACGAGCGACAAGGACAAAGGCATCAAGGTCGGCCCCATCAAGACGGCCGTGAGCGTGCGCGACGGATTCGTTTACGCGGGTGATTGTGACGGCATGTTCCATTGCCTGAACGCCGCCACCGGAGCCCGGCTCTGGACTTACGAGACCAATGCGGAAATCACATCGGCAGCGAGTTTTGCCGGGGAAAACGTCCTTTTCGGGGCCGATGATGAGACTATGTATTGCCTGGACCGCAATGGCAAGGAGCGCTGGAAATTCAAAGTCCCCGGCGGGCCAGTGCTGGGAACGCCGGCGATCGTCGGCGATCGGACCTTTGCGGCGGGCTGCGATAGCTCGTTGCACGTAATTGATACCGCCGCAGGCAAGGAAATCGGCAGCCCCGTCAATCTGGGCGGGCAAGTAGGCGCCAGCGTCGCCGTTCTCAAAGACAACCTGTACGTCGGCACGATGAGCAATCAATTCCTGGCTATCGACTGGAAGAAGGGCGAAATCACCTGGAGTTTCACAGCGGAGAACCATCCGCAGTCCTTTTATTCGTCGGCGGCCGTGACGGAAACACTCGTCGTGGTCGGCAGTCGTGACAAACGCGTCCATGCGTTTGAGCGGAATACAGGTAAGGAACTCTGGAGCTATCTCACACGTAAGAATGTGGACAGCTCGCCGGTGATTGTCGATAGACGGGTAATTGTTGGCTCGCTGGACGGCAACCTCTACGTGCTCGATCTCGCCCATGGGACCGAGCTGCAAAAACTCAAGCTTGGCAGCGGGATCAGTGCCTCGCCGGCAGTAGCCGAGAATCGTCTGGTGATTGGAACTCAGGATGGGGTCGTCTATTGTCTCGGGGCAAAGAAGTGATCGCGGCTTTCGAGCAAGGAATACTAAATGGCCGTGTCTAAATCGGCAGACTAGCCCGAAGCGTTAGCGAGGTCCTCGCTGACTAAATCGGCAGATACTAGCCCGAAGCGTTCGCGAGGTCCTCGCTGACGCTTCGGGCTAGTATCAACGGAATCGTGCACGTTGATATACTCTGCCGCGAATGAACGGGGCGATTTATGGCGACAATGGAAGCAAGTCAGGAGAAGACCGGCCTTGGCAACTATTTTGTGGCCAACTATCCGCCGTTTTCTTTCTGGAAACCGGATTACCTGGAAGCAGCCCGCTCAGCTCTGAACTCGGCGCCCGTGCAAGGGACGCCCTTGGGGCTTTACCTGCATATTCCGTTTTGCCGCAAGCGCTGCAAGTTCTGCTATTTCCGAGTCTATACCGACAAGAATGCCCGCGAGGTGGAAACCTACCTAGACGCGCTCGCCAAGGAGGTCGAACTCTATAGCCGGCTCCCTATTGTCGGCGGACGCAAATTGCTTTACGTCTACTTCGGAGGGGGGACGCCGTCTTTCCTTAGCGCTGCCCAACTCCGCGGACTGACGGATCGGCTCAAGCGCTTCTTGCCATGGGACGGAGCGGAAGAAGTCACCTTCGAATGCGAACCAGGGACTCTCCAGCAGCACAAGCTGGAAGCTCTCAAGGAAATGGGAGTGACCCGGCTCAGCCTCGGCGTCGAAAACTTCGACGACAAGATCCTGGGTGAGAACGGCCGGGCGCACCTGTCCGGCGAGATCTACAGGGCCTATGGCTGGGCCCGCGACTTGAAGTTCGACCAGATCAACATCGACCTCATCGCTGGCATGGTCGGCGAGAATTGGGACAACTGGAAGGAATGCGTTCGCAAGACGATTGAGTTGAACCCCGACAGCGTGACCATCTACCAGATGGAATTGCCGTTCAACACCGTATACTCCAAGGAGATCCGCGTAATTGGAGGGGACGAGCCGGCGTCGTTCACAGTGGCTGACTGGCCCACCAAACGGGCCTGGGTCAGCTACGCGATCGACGAACTGGCCTACGTGGGTTACGAGGTTTCGAGCGCGTACACCATGGTCAAGGATCGCCGGCGCTGCCGGTTCGTGTACCGCGACGTCTTATGGCATGGGGCCGACATGTTCGGCACGGGTGTGGCGTCGTTCGGCCACGCCAGTGGCGTGCACATGCAGAACGTCGACTCATGGGAGGAATATGTTGGGCTGCTTGAAAAAGGGGAACTGCCTCTCAACCGTGCCTTGCCGGTGGCCCGAGAGCAACGGCTGATCCGCGAAATGATTCTCCAACTGAAGACGGGCCGGCTTCATGTGCCCTATTTCCGCCAAAAGTTCGACACGAACATTCTCGAGCATTTCGCGGCGGGTTTCGGGAAACTAGCGGACGAAGGCTTTGTGAGCGTGGGCGCCGACGACGTCGAATTGACCCGCACCGGACTCCTCAACGTAGATCGCTTGCTGCCCACCTTCTTCGAGCCCCAGTATTGCGGGACCAGGTACACATGATGGTGCAGATTCTGCGCGCCCTGGCGAGCCGAGCCCCGTAAGGGGCCGGGTTAACGGAAAGTGAGGCCATGAGTACACCTACCAAATTGACCGGCCCGAGTCTCGAAACCCTTTTCTCGCTCTTTTCGCAGTCCGGGGACATACCTGAATATGAGATTGTGCCCGAAGATGAAGTTCCTCCTCCATACCAGGCACTGCTTGTGCACAATCAGCACATGACCGTGACTGTAGAAAAACACCACGGGGACCTTGTTGATGTGTGCATCCTGGCACGCAACCAGGTCAAAGACTCTTACGCACGAAAGATACTGCTTGCCCTGCATGGCTCGGGGCGAATCGTGCAATTCGGCATCGTGCGCATCCACCTGGCTTACTGCAGCGAGCCGGTCCGAGCGGCGATCCTCGCCGGCAAAACGCCCCTGGGCCGCATTCTCATTCAGCACAATGTTCTGCGGCGTATAGAACCGACCGCCTTCCTGCGCGTCATTCCCGGAGCTGCCATGATGCAATGGTTCAACCTGGAACGCCCGCGCATGACTTATGGCCGGCTTGCCTACATCCATTGCGAAGGCAAGCCAGCCATCGAACTCCTGGAAATCGTGGCTCCGGAGTAAGCCGTGCGATGACTTTCCTTCATAGGGGACGTGCCGTGCGCAGCTTCTTGATTAAGATAATCGGTGTTCCAGCACTACTCGTACCTCTGGTATTCCTGGCTGGCTGTACGGAAGGCGAGAAACCAACGCCGCTCAAACGAGCTACGCCGGCTGCATCCACACCCGCGAACGCCAAGGGAGGCAAGGAAGCTCCCGAAAAATCTGGCAAAGACAAACTTGACGCGGATAAGGATAAGGCCGACGAGAATGTGAAATCGAAACGGTAGATAATTCGCGCCGTGCCAGGAGACTTCCGGTATGGTGCGTCATCCTCAAGCGGGTGCAATGATGAAAAAAGCCCTGGTTTACCTGGCGGTGCCGATCTTGTACGTGCTACACCAGGACTGGTGGTTCTGGACGGATCAAGAGCATCGCCTGTTCGGGATGCCCATTGGTCTGGCGTATCAGGCCCTGTTCTGCCTGGCTGCCTCGGCCCTGATGTTTTGTCTGGTCCGGTATGCCTGGCCGGCCCACCTGGAAGTTGAAGCCAAGGACATGAAATCGGAAAGGCCAAACGCATGGCACTGATCCTGGCCGTTATCGGCATCTATCTCCTCATCGTCATTTTCATTGGCCTGGTCAGCCGTGGGTTTTTGAGCCGGACCGGAGAAGATTACTTCGTGGCGACCCGCTCGATGGGTCCGTTCGTGCTGTTCATGTCGCTCTTTGGCACGAACATGACGGCCTTCGCGATCCTGGGGTCGTCCGGTCAGACTTACCGAGAAGGCATTGGCGTTTTTGGCTTAATGGCCTCGGCTTCTGCCCTCGTGATACCTTGCGTACTTTTCTTCACGGGGACCCGATTGTGGGCAATAGGCAAACGCCATGGGTACGTCACGCAGGTGCAGTATTTCCGCGATCGCTGGGAATCGAACGGCTTGGGCACGCTGCTCTTTTTCATCCTGGTTTTTTTCTCGGCACCGTACATTCTTACGGGTGTTATGGGCGGTGGGACAACCCTCACCCAATTGACGAGTGCGACTTATCAACCTCAGCCGGGTAGCCCTGCGAAGTTCGTGCAAAAGACCAGTGGCATGCGCGAGCAGTTGGAAGCGAGTCTGCCGGTGTGGGCATTAGACGCTGTGACCCAGAAGTATGCGGACCCGCAAGGGAAACAAACGGAAGATGGGGCCTGGATCGGCAAGCCACCAGCTAAGCGTGGCGGGTTGCACGGCTGGGTGGGAGGTTTGATCATCTGCGTGGTGGTCTGCATCTACACCTTCCTTGGAGGGATGCGCGGCGCCAATTGGGCCCAGACGTTTCAGGCGATGCTGCTCTTGGTGTTCGGAGCCGTTGGTTTCATCGCCATCACGAACAACGCACGCATCGGCGGTTTTGCTCACGCCCTGGATACTCTCCAGGCTGATCCTGAGAAGGCCAAGCTTCTTGCTCGCGACCACGTTGCGCCGCTCAGATTCTGGAGCTATACGCTCATCCCTTTGTCCGTGGGCATGTTTCCGCACATGTTCATCCACCTGCTGACTTCCAAAAAGCTTGGGAATTTCCGCTATACTTTCGTGTTCTACCCGATATGCATCGGCTTGGTCTGGCTGCCGAGCGTGCTGTTAGGCCTGGTCGCAGCCGGGGTCTTCCCGGGATTGTCCCAGGCAGAAACGATCGGCGTCTTGTTACGACTGTATCGCACCTATGCCCCGGACCTGGTGACTGGCTTATTCGGTGCCGGAGTCTTCGCCGCCGTCATGGGCTCGCTGGATTCCCACATCCTTTGCCTGGGTAGCATGTTTACGCAAGACGTCGTGGACCACTATGGCCTGATTGGACAGATGAACGATAGCAAGAAAGTGTTCGTCGCGCGCAGCTTCGTCGTCCTCCTCTTGGGGGCAGTGTTCCTGGCCGCACAGTTCACGGACCAGCGTACTATTTTTGGCACGGGGACCTGGTGCTTCTCGGCTTTCTCCGCGCTGTTCCCCATCTTGCTGGCTGCACTCTTTTGGAAGCGGAGCACCAAAGCTGGTATCATTGCCTCCGCCTTAAGCGTCGCGATCTTGATCCCACTCTTCTACTGCCTGGCCAACTACGGTCAGGAAGAAAAATACACTGTCACTAACTGGGAGCAGCTTTCGCAGCATCTCTATAACCTGTTCACCACTGGAAGAAACACTAAAACCAGTGCTGAGGGCGTCTTACCCGTTGCGGTAATCCTGCCTGTTGCCGCTCTGTTGCTGGTGGTGGTATCGCTCGTGACGCGAAGGCCAACGCAGGCCACTCTAGAACAATTTTTCCCGTCCAGATCGTCTGCCAGCACAACGGCCGAATCCGTGGACGCTCACGCGGGACCTGTGCCGACACCGGTAAAGACATGAGGATCGCCTACGTCACCGCCGGCGCCGCGAATATGTACTGCGGCAGTTGTCTGCACGACAACACGCTGGTGACGGCGCTGCTCGCGCAGGGCCACGACGCACTCCTCATCCCAACCTATACGCCGATCCGCACGGACGAACCAAACGTCAGCCAGAGGCGCGTCTTCTTTGGCGGTATCAATGTCTTCCTGCAACAAAAATCGGCGCTGTTTCGACACACCCCCTGGCTGCTCGATCGCCTTCTCGATGCGCCGGGGCTGCTGCGCTGGGTGACCGCGCGGTTCGGCTTCAAGACCGAGGCGGAGCTGCTCGGCGAATTGACCATCTCCATGCTGAAAGGGGAACACGGTAATCAGCGGAAGGAGGTTGCCAAACTGGCCCGCTGGCTCGCGACCGACGTGAAGCCGGAAGTGATCAATCTGACCAATGCAATTATTTCTGGATTGGTCCATGAGGTGAAGCGGCATGTGGGCGCACCGGTGCTGTGCACCTTGCAAGGGGATGACGTCTTCCTGGAATCATTGCCCGACGCATATCGCACGCGGGCCCTGCAATTGATCCGAGAGCACTGCCGCGAGTTCGATGGTTTTATTGCCACAAGCGTGTATTATGCGGATTTCATGGCCGACTATTTCTCGATCCCTCGCGAGCGGATCGACGTCATTTATCCTGGTCTGAATCTCTTGCAGCAATACGACAGCCGGCCGTCCAGCAATGGGCCGCCCTACACCATTGGCTACTTCGCCAGGATTTGCCCGGAGAAAGGCCTCCATGTCCTGGTCGAAGCCTTTCGCATACTCCGGAAGACCGCAGGGTCCGTTCCGTGCCGGCTGCACGTATCCGGCTGGCTTGGGGAAAACCATCGACCTTACCTGGAAGGCCTGCGGCAAAGCCTGCAGCAGAATGGGCTGGAAAAAGACTTCTCTTACACGGAGTCGCCCGATCACTCCAGCAAGGTCAAGTTCTTGCGAAGCCTTGATGTCCTCTCCGTACCGACGACTTACCGAGAGCCCAAGGGGCTCTACATCCTGGAGGCCCTGGCTGCCGGCGTGCCGGTCGTGCAGCCACGGCACGGCTCGTTTCCCGAGCTCATCGAAGCGACGGGCGGAGGCTTGCTTGTCAATCCGAACGACCCCGAGGATTTGGCCCATACCCTCGGCAAACTCCTGGTCGACGTGGTCCATCGAGAAGGGCTGGGACGTAAGGGCAGGGAGGTTGTGCGGCAACGCTTTACCGCCGAGCGCATGGCTCGGGAAACCGCCCTGGTCTATCGAAAGTACTTATGAGTTCTCCTGTCTTCCACACCACGCGCCGCATCGAATTCGCTGACACGGACATGGCCGGCATCGTGCACTTCGCCAATTTTTTTCGCTTCATGGAAATTGCTGAAGTGGAATTCCTGCGCTCGCGCGGCATCTCGGTCATGATGGCGTGGGAAGGCCAGAAAATCAGCTTTCCGCGCGTATCCGCTTCGTGCGATTTCATCAAACCTGCCCATTTCGAGGACGTGCTGGACGTGGCAGTGAGCATCAATAGGATCGGCCGCAAGTCCGTGACCTATGCGCTGGAGTTCTCGAAGGAAGGTCAGCTAGTCGCCCGTGGGCAGGTCAGCTCCGTCTGCTGCCGGGTCGATTCGCGAACCTTGGAATCGATCGAGATCCCGCCGTCGCTGCGTGCGAAACTTGAAAGCACCGAATAGAACCTTTGCCGCAGGTTCTACTCGGTGCTCTTCGGCCAGTTTGGCTGCACCTCACTGCTCAAGATCTTTTCCTTCTCGACCCGTTACTTACCGCCTTGTTCCGCTGCCAACGAGAGACAGACGATCTCCTTGTCATTGCGTGCGTAAATACAGCGGTTGGCAAACGCAGGGTGGGACCAAACAATGTCGCGGCCCCAGGCGACGGTGGTTGGCTCGATGATATGCGTGCGGCTGATTTCTTCGTATGCCTTGGGAGTCAACTTCGCGATGATCAGGTTGCCTTTTTCGGTAACAAGGAAGAAGCGGTCGCCATTCTTGATCAGGAACGTGTCGCCCGACCTTGCTTTTTTGTTGTTATTGGGGGCCATCGTATTCCAGAGCCGCTCTCCTGTGTCAGCCTTGACGCAGACCAGTTCACCATCATTGGTACAGCCGTAGATATAGCCATTTTCGAAGAACGGTGTGCTGAATACGCTGTACATCCCCTTGGTCTTGTCCCCACGCCAAACTACCTGGGCGCTCGGCTTATCGGCATCAAGATGGAACATGATCGCTGTAGTCATCGCGGCGGTGATAAAGAGCGAGTCACCCAGCTTGCGCGGCGTGGGGATCGACATGCCCGAATAGGCATTGACCGGCTCCGACCAGTAAACCTTGCCGGTCTCAGGGTCGAGCCCATTGATCGCTTGCGCGTGCCAGATGATGAGCTGGCGCTTGCCTCCCGCCTCGTAGATCATGGGCGGACAGTAGCCAGTCTCACGCGCCGTCAGCGCCCGCCAAATCTCCTTGCCTGTGTCCTTATCGAAGGCCACTGTCGTGCTTTCCTTGCCGCCGACCATGCAGATCAGCTTCTTGCCGTCGAGGAGCGGATGCGCAGAAAAGCCCCAGATTGGAGCCTTCGTATTGTATTCCTTCTCCAGATCGTGCGACCAAACCGGCTTGCCGCTCTCTGCATCCAGGCAGTAGAGATTGCCCTGGGCACCCAGCGTGTAAACCTTGCCATCATGAACGACAGGCGTCGTGCGCGGACCGAGCGAGTAGGAAATCGTGTAAGGACAATCGTACTCAAATTTCCAGAGAATCTTGCCGTCTGCCTCATTCAAACAGAGAACACGTTCGAGGCCTGCTCGCTTGCTCCGGTCAAAGTCGTTCTTGGGTTTTTGCACGCCTTTCGCGAGAACCCTATCGGTGACGTAGACGCGGCCTCCGGCCACGGCTGGGCCGGAGTAGCCGGCCGCGATCGGAGTTCGCCAGCGGACCGGCAGTTTGCCGTCGGGGAATTTCTCCACAAGTCCTGTCTCGCGCCAGATGCCATCGCGCTGTGGCCCCAGCCATTGCGGCCAGTCATCCGCACGAGCCGTCTGACTGCCAATGAAGGAACAGAGCAAACCAACGGTGATCCACGCAGTTTTGTTCAGACTCGAAGTCATCTCGCAAGTCCTCTGAAGAACAAAATGAAAGGGTTTTCGGGCTGCTCGGCAGCAAGGCAGCGCCCCGCGCGCCCCCGCCAGTCTGCGGGGGCGCATTGTCCACCTAGACCTTCTCGAGGGCAGAACGGGCCCGTTCGACAAGCGGGTTATCCTTGTCTCCGGAGCCTTTGAGATTGAACATGCTCGTCGCCAGGTAGCGGTTCCGCCAGGTAGGACTCGCATGATAAAAATCCTCGAGGGCCGCAGAACTGAATTTGTAATCGTGCGCGTCGGTGCCCTTGGCGAAAATGAGACGGCGCGCCGCCGTCATGAGCGCCTGCGGGCTAACGCTTCCGCTTTCGAGCAGAGCCAGCGTCTTGCGCGCGGCAAGCAGACGGTCCTTGCTCACGTCCGTCAAAATCTCCCCAACGGCATCGGGGCCGGTCGCCTTCAACTCAGCCTTCTCCAGGGTGTCGACCTGTCGCTCCTCATGCAAACCATTGGCCATGCGTTTATGGAACAATGCAAGGAATGCCGCTGCCTGCAGCATGAGCAGCATCCGGGTCTGGTCGTTGCCGCTAGCTTCATACCCATAATGCAGAGCATTCACGGAAGTCACGCAGTGGATGCCAATGATGCCAGGTTGCTGCATAATCAATTCGCCGGCCTTGAGAAACATACCGTCCCACAAAGAGGACGGGTGAACTCCCTTGTTTACGAGCTCCACGACATGTTCACAGGCGTCAGCCGCGGAAGCGGTTCGCGAAGATTTGAGCAGCTCAGCGGTTGCTTCGGGAGAGCGTTTTCCCGCCTGCCAGTCAGCCCGGATGGCCGCGGCACGCTTGACATTCTCGCGCCAGGGTAGGTCGGGCTCAGCGTTGCGCCGAGCCGGATTATCGCCCTCATGTTCAAGAAGAGCATAAGCCAGCGAACGCATGATCGCCTCGGCGTGGCGCCAACCAATGGTTTGCAGCGTGCGCCAGGAATTCGCGGTGTAAATCGCCTTGTGGCCGATGTCGCGGAAATCACGAGCCCCGTAACGCCAAAACAATTCAATGACTTCCCCTGCTCCGGCGCTGCGCACCAGGGAAACTATCGCACGGTCGGCCCCTTCTTCGTCCCAGTTGTCCATGGCCTGGGTGAAGCGCTCCCTGGCCTGCGAACTGGAAGGAAGCTTGCCCTCTGCCACCGGGGCCATCACCCAGCCGCTTTCGGTCTGGTTTTGCGCTTGCGACTTTTTGAAATTATCGAGTGCCCAGAACAGCGGCAGCCAGCGCTCGCGATCCGGCATGGCCAGGCTTGCCAGGTGGGCCGAATTCACAACCAGCACGGCGTGGAACTTGAAACCGACAGGACGGGGTTGAATGCTGCGCGCACCGGCAAGAAAGAGCGCGGCCAGCAGTTGCTGATAGCCAACGCCCTCATGCATTTGCCCGGCGACCGATTCGAAAAGTCGTTCCCGAGGCGTATCCTCGATCAAACGAACCAGAGGTTCGATGTCGGAGCTGAGCTGCACCTTTTCGCGCGGCACCTTGGCGTCCGCGGCAGAAACAGGTGGGAGGCGATGGAGAAATGCCAGATCGCCAAGGCCGGCAAGGGCCCCGGCTTTCAAACTGCTGCCTACGAAATCGCGACGGGAAAGGGGACGGAACATAGGCACCTCCTAGATGAGCCGATCGGCCTAGAAACACTCTGAAGGAGCCATGGAGAGGGGCGGGCCAAAACAGGCGGGCTACGGCGATAATGCGTCTCGCTGTTCCCGGTCTGGCGTCGTGCTATCCGTAAACTCAGCGGCTCCCTCCGAGACTGGAATCTGTGATTGGGCTCTTTTAAGCGCTGCGCGATAGCCTCGATAGACAAAGAGCCCGCCCGCGCCCAACAGGAAGTAAGGCACCCCTACCATCAGGTAAATGCTCTGGTTATAGGCGCGCGCTTCCTGGAGCGGATCGTCAACCTCCGAACCGGAGGACGTATTCATGTCCTGTCAGGCAGGGCAAGCGTACGCTGTGTGCGGCAAGCACAAGACGGCAAACATTGCCACCATTGCCGAGAGGAGGATAAGTTGCTTCATGAAATCAATTCCTTTCAATGCGCTTATTCTAGTCCAGGCTCAGCGCGAGGGATAGAGCTGGTACAGCATCCAGTAAACAACCACGCCTGTGATCGACACATAAAACCAAATCGGCAGCGTCCAGCGAGCGATTTTCACGTGCCGGGCCAGCCGGTCGCGAAGGCCCTGATAAGCCGTGTACAAGGCGAGCGGCGCCGCCACAATCGCCAGCAGTGTGTGCGACGTCAATATCGCGAAGTAGATCGGTTTCGAAAAGCCGGGGCCCGTGAAGTGTGTTGCTTGCCCATGACGCACGACGAAGTGGTAATACAGGTACGAGACGAGGAAGAGCGTGGATATGCCCAAGGCCGACAGCATGCAAGCCTTGTGCAGCTTGATGGCCCGCCGTCGAATCGAAGCATAGCCCAGCACTAGCAGCACGGCGCTTGTGCCATTGAGCAGAGCGTTTAGGGCCGGCAAATCATTCGGCCAGCTCCCGGGTTCCCGCGGTAAGAGGGTCGGAATCTTCTGCTCGAGCTTTGCCACTGCTTCCGGTTCCTGCGCGTCGTAATAGCCCCGGATGTGGCCCTGGCGGTCGACGAGGGCAAGGAGCGTGCTATGCATGACCTCGTACCCCGGCTTTCGGTCCTCGCCCTTGTTTTGCTCCGCGGCCAAGTGAAAGCCATCGCGAATTAAGGGATAGACTTTGTCAGGATCCCCGGTCAAGAATAACCAGCGCTGTGGATCTGCTCCATAACGAGCGGCATACTCGCGCAGCACGGCCGGCTTATCGTATTCAGGATCCACCGTGAAGCTGACCAGGACGACGTCCTTAGAGCCGGACAGACCGTGCTGCAGGCGTGCCATCGTACCGCTTACCTGGGCGCATGGTCCCGCACAGCGCGTAAAGATGAACGCCGCCACCCAAACCTTGCCGGCAAGATCCGCTCGGTGGATCTCTTGGCCGCCACGTTCGGTGAGGGAAAAATCGCTGATGGGGCCAAGGTCATCCGCTGCGATTGCGGGAGTTGTGGTTGAATTGCATCCTGCAAAAAAACAGAGTAGTGCGGCCGCAAGTGCCTGGCCGATCAAGGGTCGCATGAAGAGTTATTCTCGTGTGGCGATTACTGGGCCCGGAGGGCCCGCGAATGTAGCCAGGGGCTTCAGCCCCTGGCAGGCTGCGTCCGGAGGGCCCAGGGGTGGAAGCCTCACCCCGCGTGCCAGGGCCTGAAGTCCCTGGCTAGTCACGCGCGCCCTCCGGGCGGAGAAATCATGGCACTACCGCGTGCCAGGGCCTGAAGTCCCTGGCTAGTCACGCGCGCCCTCCGGGTGAAGAAATCATGGCTCCGCGGTCCAATCTCCTGCCGGCAATTCGCGTGTAAAACTCGCGGGCGGCGGCGGGCTCTAGTTGTGCCAGTCCAACACCATGTCGGGCAAAAGCACCACGATCAACATCGCTCCAAGAATGAAGGTCGGGAAGATCAGGTAATAGATCTTGGGCCAATCCAGAATAAGGTGCATGAAATAGGTGCCCACCAGCACTGCTTTGATTACAGCGACCCCAAGGATCAGCGCGAAGCCGGTATGCGCACCGAGCAGCTCATGGCGAACTGCGCTATTCACGAGGAATGAAATTGCCGTGAAAATGCTCAGCGCGCCGAACACCACCATGTATGCCTTGAAGCCCGGTCCTGCGTGGTGCTCCGAGCTATGCGGGTCGGTCATCAAAGTATCTCCCAAGGGCAAGCGACATTCTTCCTTTTAGAAACTGGGGAAGTTCACCCCAAAACGTCAACTAGACCAGGTAAAGGAGAGGGAAGAGGAAGATCCACACGATATCGACAAAGTGCCAGTACAGGCCGGTCATTTCGAGAAAGCCGGCATGTTGCACGCCAAGCCGCCCCCTGCCAGCCATCAACAAGATGATGACAAAGATAACCAGTCCGCCAAACACGTGCAGCGCGTGGAACCCGGTCATGGCGAAATAGCACGAGGCCCAGAGATTCCCGAATGGAATCACTGGCGAAATATGCAGCTCCGGATAGTTGGCTTCCGTTTTGTGCTTCTCTAGGATTTCCTTGACGCGCTGGCCGGCCACCTGCGGGGTCAATTGCGACCGTCCATCCTTCAACTCCAATTCGGCAAGTAGCTTCTGGCAATCCTCCAAGGCAGGGCCGGCCTCATTGGGATGCGCGACGATTTCGTTGAGTTGTTCACGGACTTTTTCGATATATTGCGTCCCACGCGGTTCGGTCAGGCGATCGAAAACGTGACCGGGCAGGATATCGTGGTCGTACTTGGAGCGGTATTCAACTGCCTTAACAACAAGGAACACCCCGCCAAGGGCCAGGGTCACAGCGACGTATCTGGCCGCGGCGCCGACATTGCCCTTGGTCAAGGCGAAGTGAGCCAGCACCACGGTCACGCTGCTGCAAATGAGAACGAAGGTATTAAAGGCCCCGATCCATTCGACAAGGTGCACATCTTCTGGAATTGGCCAAGGTTCGCTTCTGGTGGGCGTCCCGTTCCGCAATACGACATAAACGCCGATCAGTCCTGTGAAGAACATGATCTCGGTGGCCAGGAATATCCACACGGCCAGCTTGCCGTTGGGTACCGGCGCCCCCATGTGCAAAATTGGTTCTTCGTGAACAGCAGTTGCGTTTGCCATAAGTCTGTTTAGCCTTCCATCTTCTCGAGTTCCTGGTCCCCTGACCCGCGGAACCGAAATCATCTCTATACACCATCCAGCAAGAGCAGTGCAAGCAGAGCGGGCAAGTACAGCAGGGATACGCGCACGACGCTCCGGGCCCGAAGCACTGAATGCCGCTGCGAAAAACTGACGGTAAATCCCAGAAAGAGCACTCCCAGGAGAATAGCACCAACCAGGTAAATCCCGCCCGTTCGGCCAAGCATGAAGGGCGCCAGGCTGACGGGAATCAAAGCAACGCAATAGGCGACCATTTGCCGGCTGCTCATCACTCCTGCGCGGTCCAGCACCGGCAACATGCAAAGTCCAGCCCGCTCGTAGTCCTCGCGGTAGATCCACGCGATCGCCAGGAAGTGCGGCACCTGCCAGAGGAAGATGATTGCGAATAATGCCACGATCTCAGGATCAATCGAGCCGCGCACCGCCGCCCAGCCGATGACTGGCGGCAAGGCCCCCGGGACAGCACCCACCAATGTGTTCAGTGAAGTCCTGCGCTTCAACGGCGTGTAGACGAAGACGTAACTCAAAAATGTAAACGCGGCGACGAATGCGGCCAACCAATGGCTGAGGAGCACTGCCAAATACGCGACCCCGCCCACACCGAAGACGCCTCCGAAGATAAGGACTTCGAGCGGTTGCAATCGGCCTGCCGGCAGCGGTCGATTCTCGGTTCGCTGCATCAGGCCATCGCTTTCCCGTTCCAGCAGTTGATTGAGTGCGCTTGCCCCCGCAGCCACGAGGGCTGTACCAATCAATGTGTGGCAAAGGACGGACCAATCCGGCGCACCCCGACTCGCCAAAAGCCCACCCGTTGCCACGGTTACCAGCACCATGACCGTAATGCGCGGCTTGATCAATTCCACGTAATCGGCAATACGGGTCTGCACCAGGGGAGACGCTTCGGAGACGATCATCGTGCCAACTTTCATGCCGCTCCCTCCAGGCGACTGGCGGGGGCAGATACAACCTGAATGGCGATCACTCGCCCGCGGCGCGTCCAGAGAGCGATTACGAAGGCGGTCGCAAAGATACCTGAACCCGCGAGGAAATGGGCCGTCCGGACAACACCTTGTGGGGCCGTGATCGGCTTCAAATCAGCGATCATTCCCGAAGAGAATTTCATCATCCAGGCCTCGACGCCAAGCATCAGCTGGATGGTGAGGAAGCATGCCAAAAGGCTTGCTGCCAACGTCAGGCGTCCGTCAGGTCTCGGAGCCGCAAAGATACATTTCATCAGCCAAACGACCGTAGCCACGATGGCAAATGCGAATAAAAGATGACCGCGCTGGCCCAGGCCCGAAGACGTGTGCCGCACAAAGCCGCCGAGAACTAGCTGGCAATAAACGAGGACTGCCGTCCAGAGCGACCAGCGCCGCAACTGAGTTCCGTCATCATCTGCCGGATCCAGGCGCGCGGGCGTGTTCCAACCCCGCGAAGTAAGAACTGCCACACTGACAAGCAGTGCGAACACGATCTGAGCAAAACATCCGTGTATAAGCGCCAGGTCGGTACCAACGAGTGCATGCAAGCGCACCCGGAAGCCACCCAGGAGCCCCTGGGCAATCACGCCCAGCAAGGTCGCTATGCCGAGCCAGCCAAGAAGTCGCCTCGGCTGGTAACGCCAAAGGCCGATAGCTAGGACGATGGCACAGCAGCCGACGATATAGCCCGCCAGCCGATGAGAATGCTCGATGAGAAAGCCCGGGCCCGGTTCTTGCCAGGAGATCAAGAGGAGGTGCCAGGGCACGGTCGGCCAGATGGGATCTGCCATGCCCACCCGAAAGGTTGTCACCACGGCGCCGAGTGCAAGCAACACAACGGTAGCACAAGCCGTCAAAATGGCCCAGTAACGCAGCCATCGCGGCGGAGCATCGGAAACAACAAGGTGGTTCGCGTCAGTGCTCAAGGTACTACTGTCTTGAAATCAGGCTTACGTTCAATGGTGATCCGCAGGGTTCCCGGTCGCCGGGGCTCCGTTGGGGCTTTGGGATTGTGGCAAGTAATCCTCTTCGCTTTCCGGTGAGGAGTACTCGTAGGGGCCCCGGTAGACGATGGGCGTCGTCTCAAAATTACCATGGGGCGGCGGAGACGGGGCGGTCCATTCCAAGGTATTGCTCCGCCATGGATTCCGGCCCACGCGTTCTCCCCAGAACAGACTATAGAAGAAGTTGACCAGGAAAATGATCTGCGCCGCGCCGAGCACGAAGGCACTGATGCTGACAAATTGGTTCAAACTCTGTAGTGGCTTGAGGAACTCGTACTGGGACGGATCGGAGTAGCGCCGCGGCTGACCCGCTGTGCCGAGAATGTGCATCGGGAAGAACGTGAGGTTGCCGGCAATAAAGCTCAGCACGAAGTGCACTTTTCCCCAGGTTTCGTTCATCTTCCGGCCAAACATCTTGGGGTACCAATAGTAGATCGCGGCGAAGATGCCGAAAAGACTGCTGGCGAACAACACGTAATGCAGATGGGCGACAATGAACATCGTGTCGTGGATGTAGATATCGACAGGGGTTGCCGCCATGAAAATGCCGCTCAGACCGCCGATGACAAAGAGAGACACGAATGCCAGCGCATTGAGCATGGCGCTGGTGAATTCAATGTTGGCACCCCAAGTGGTGCCGAGCCAGTTGAAAACCTTTACCGCAGAGGGCAGGGCGATCATGATCGTGGCAATCATGAAGCCGGTCCCAAGCCGTGGGTCCATGCCGCTCTGGAACATGTGATGGCCCCAGACGATGAAGCCCAAACCGGCAATCCCCGCGAGCGAGAGGTACATTGGCTTGTAGCCGAACAACGGCTTGCGGCTAAACGTGCAGATGATGTCCGAGACCATGCCCATGGCCGGCAAGATCATGATGTAGACGGCCGGGTGGGAGTAGAACCAGAAGAGGTGCTGCCAGAGCAACGTTTGACCGCCGCCAGGTCCCGTATGAAGGTTGCCGAAGCCCGTTTCTCCCGGAGGCAGGAAGAAGCAGGTGTTGAAGGTTTTGTCCAGGAGCTGCAAGATCAAGGCGACCGTCAATACGGGGAGGGCAAAAGCCTGAAGAATGGCCGTGATGAGTAAAGACCAGATGGTCAACGGCATCCGGTTGAATGTCATGCCCGGCGCCCGCATATTGACGATCGTGGTGATGTAATTCACCGAGCCCATCATCGAGGATATCCCGACGAACGTCAGCGACAGGAGCCAGCAGATCTGTCCGTGACCGGTGCCCGCCCCTGCCGGCGACTGGAAGCCCTCCCCCGCCGGCATCGTCACACTTGCGATCAAAGGATAAGAGGTCCAACCACTCGACGGCGCGCCACCGTCCACGAAGAAGCCAATGAGCATGATGACAAACGCCGGCCACATGAACCAGTACGACAGCATGTTCAACTTCGGGAACGCCATATCGGGGGCGCCGATCATGAGTGGGATCGTGAAGTTTCCGAATGCACCCGCGAGAATGGGAATGATCACGAAGAAAATCATGATGGTGGCGTGCATACTGAAGAGCATGTTGTAGAACTCGGGCGCCATGTGATTGCCATAGCTCTTGGGCCACTTCAGCAGATCGCTCAACCAGGTGTGGTCGGCATGGGGCCAACCAAGCTGCAAACGCACTCCCATGGCCAGCAGGCCGCCCAGTGCCAAAAAGATCAGCGTCGAAAACAAGAATTGAATGCCGATGATCTTGTGGTCGGTTGAGAAAATGTACTTGCGAACAAAGCCCAACTGTGGATGCTGATGGGCCTCGGCTCCGTGGGGAATACTAACGCTCATGCATGATCCTCATTAACGTTCTTCTATATCACTGTGCTCGGTTCGGCAGTCGCGTAGGACAGATTTCCAATCTGTCCGGTCAGGTTGGAAACCTGACCCACAGCTCTAACGGCCCGCAACCTGAACCGGGGCCTGCGGGTGGTGGCGGTCCTGCTCGGCTTCCGCTTGTTTGAGCCACTCCAGGAAATCGGCCTTGTCCTTGTGCACGTACAACTTGCCACGCATCATCGAGTGACGCGTGCCGCAGAACTCGGCGCACGCCAGCTCCCAAATCTTGCTTGCATCGGTCGTTTTGCCCGTGGCCGGATCGTAGCCGCTCTCGAACCATCGTCTTTCATGAGTTTTCGGATCAATTTGCGGTTCGACGTTCGACTCCGTGACCGCGAACCAGACCGGGATCGTCTTGCCGGGCAAGGCATCCTGCTTCAGCCGCAGGTTCGGCAAAAAGAAGCTGTGAATCACGTCCTGGGTCTTGAGGTGGACGAGTACTCTGACGCCGGTCCAAACATGGATCTCATTCGTTATGTGAAGATCGTCCACATGCGGGTTCTGACCGAAATCCCGCGCCAGGTTTTCATTGTTTTCCCACGATGCCATGCGTTCACGGTTGGGATAGCGCACGCGCCACTCCCATTGCCGTGCCAGGACTTCCATCTGCTGCGTGGTTGGATCGTTGGGCTGTGGCATGCTCTTTTGAAACTTGACTTCCGCCCAGACTTTGATCTGCACGATTGCCAGCACCAGAAGGATCACGCCCGGCACCAGCGTCCACACGATTTCAAGCGTGTGGTTGCCGTGCGTGTAGCTCGCCTTCCGACCGGGCTTGGCGGCGAAGCGAAACATGTTGTAGACCAGGATGGCTTCGGTAAGGATGAAGAAGAAACCGGTGATCGCGAGGATCACGTAGAACAGGTTATCAATCCCGGCGCCAAAGGTGGCGACGTTTTTCGGTAGCCACCAGCCCACGAACGGAGACACGATAAATAGAAGTAGAGCCCCGGCCATTGTGCCGCCGAAGAGCAAGCCCCAAAACTTCTGCACAAGATTTCTCCTGGTAACGTAGCCTCAGCTGCACCGGTCCATACGCCAGCGTCAATTGCCGGCTTCGAGCTGGATGCCGTACTTCTCGCGCATTTGCGGATAAGGAAGGACCTGAAGAAAATTGACCAAGTCCCAGATGTCTTTCGACTGCAGCGTGCCGCCGAAGGCGGTCATTCCGGTGCCGTTGATCCCGGAGTGAATGCGCCAGAACAGATCGATCGGCCGCCGTCCACCGCGATAAACGCCTGTCGTCACGTCGGCCGGCCGGACAATGGTTCCCCAATAATCGTACTTGTACGCGGCCCGCCGGCCGAAATCTATGTGACAGCCAATACAACCTATGCCCGCTTGCGCTGCAGCGCCTTGCCCCGCGCTGCCTTGCTGAGTAAAGAGCTTCCAACCGCGTTGCACCGACTGCGTGCGCTCCGCATCTGTCTTGTACTCTGGAAACGCATCAGGCTGGATAAGGCTGTGTTGAGCGGTTTCCCAGCTCCCGCCGATGTTTGCAAGGTATTCATTTACGCCTTGCTCGATGGTGGTATCCAACTCATCCTTCAAGGCAGCCTGCATCACGAGGAATTCGGTCTCACCTCGCAAGCTCAAATGAATGACATAGCTTGCCAGCGCGTCGATGTCGTCGTCCGGCAGCAAGCGGAAGGCAGGCATGGAACTGCCGTTAATGCCTTCGCGAATCGTGCGCACGAGATCTTCCTTGCGCGGCTTGCGTGTGCCTTCCTGCTGGCCGGAAGACGTGAACTTGAACCTGCCCTCGCGGTAGTCGCGCGGATGCGGATTGACCCACGGAGCGGTCGCGCCTCTGCCGTCCCCCGTAAGGCCGTGACAGTGCAAGCACTGTTGACGGTAGAGCATGCTGCCTTGGGCTAGCGTTTTTTCATCCAGGCGAAGGCTGCTGCGCAGCTTTACCAGGAGTTCGCGCACGTCCGCGTTGCCGCCATCCACCTTGGGGCTGGCAGGCGAACCGAAGATATTCTTGAGCAGCGCGTCAAGCTGCTGGCCCTGCTCTGGCTTCAGCTTTGCAGGATCAGCAAGCAACTTGGCACGATCTTCCTCTGGCAAATATGCGAAGAGAACCTTGGGAAACTCACCTGGGCGATCATACGCCTGCACGGGCACGTCCTTGTCGGCCCTGCCAACCACCAAGTCATCCGTCCGAAGAGGATAGGCGAGATCCTGAGGGTAGCCGTCGAAATCACAACCGGAAAACAATAGAAGAGCACCCAGAGCCGGCAACATCGCGAGCGCGGTCCAAGTACCCTTGTTGCGTCGCCAACATGCAATCACGCGCGTTGCCTCCTCGTGCTGACAACTTTGCAGGACAGTACACTATTTCGGTGACCAAGGTACGAACGCTGGTCAACCGGGATGACGATTTTCTAGTTGCGTAAGCAGCGATGTCAAGCAGATTTATGCAGCCGGCAATTTCGAGTGCGGACACTGACGCCGGCCAAGCAACTCCTGTGCCGGGTGAGGGACCATCTCTAGAATGAGCGTCGTTCGAAGAAGTTCGCCTTGGCGGGAGGAGCTACGATTTTCTGATTCCATCAGCTGAGAAAGGCTTCTCCTGGCCTTCTCTATTTCGGGAATTCGTGAGCCAAGGGCATCGAGGCGAGAAAGGGTAAATGCTTTACAAGCTCGGACGAATACTTCAGTTCTTGGGACTTGTCATTTTGCCGGCGGCCATTGCCGGGAATGTGGCTGAGAGGTTGGACCTCAAGGAATCTCTCACGATGTCCGGGATAGGCGTCGGCGTCTTCTTCCTTGGCTGGCTGCTGCAGCAGAGCGGCAAGCCACCCTGAAAGCCGCTGCGCGGCAAGGTATTCTGATTCATCACGCTTCGGCTTTGGACTGGAGCTTCCGCGCGACACGCAGGACGATGCTTCTAGGAATGAAGCGCACCGAGAACGCCAGCAAGCGGTTCTTCCAACCTGGGATCACAAGGCGTTTGTTTTGGATCATGCCCCGGTAACCAGATTCAGCCACCGTGGCCGCGTCCATCATGGCGCCCTTCACCAGCCGCACTCCCTCGAGTTGAGCCCGTTTTTGGAACTCTGAAACCGTGGGCCCAGGACAGAGAGCGCTGACCGTAACACCCGAGCCCTCAAGCTCGTTCGAGATGGCTTCGGAAAAGGACAAAACGTAGGCCTTGGTGGCATAATAGACGGCCGTGAGCGGCCCGGGCTGAAAGGCCGCCGTCGAGGCCACGTTCATGATATGCCCATTGCGTCTCTCGATCATACCAGGCAGGAACAATCTCGCCAAATGCGTCAGGCTCAGCACGTTCAGCTTGATCATGTCCAGCTGAGAATTCAGATCGCTTTGGGCAAACGGACCGTACGTGCCGAATCCCGCGTTATTCACCAGAACATCGATGACGATCGAGTCATGCTGCAATTCGGCAAAGAGTTCGTCAGTGGCTGACGTTATGCATAAATCCTTGGCGATCACCTTCACCGCGGCGCCGTTCGCTCGCTGAATCTCCTCGGCAACTTCCCTGAGCCTGGCTTCGTTCCGGGCGACCAGGACCAGGCTGTAGCCTTCACGGGCAAAGACCTTGCTCAATTCATAACCGATGCCGGCTGAGGCACCCGTCACGAGAGCCGTCTTGGGAGAAGCGGACATCATGATCCTCCGCGAAACAATGGTGGAGCCGCAGGAGCCGCGCTCTGTGATTCGAGTGCGATCATCTTAAGCGGAGGATTGCTTGCCGACCAGCTGGCAACCGTGCCCGCCTAGGCGGCACGGCGCGTGGAACTCGTCCGAGCAGGCTTGGTTGCCAGACCCGAGGTCAGGAGAAACGGCAGCGGACCGGAGCGGCGCTGCTGACTGATATGCTCAAAACCGGATTGCAAATAAAGATTGCGGAAGGCCTCGCCCGAAAGATGGCGCACGGGCCCCTCCACGGCCACGACCAGGACATCGAACAGCAACCTGCCCCAAAGACCGTCGCGGTCACCATCGATGATGAGGAGTTTCCCGCCCGGTCGAAGAACGCGGTGCATCTCCGCGACCACACGCTCCTGAACCGGGTAATGATGAAAACTATGCGCGCAGGTTATGACGTCGAACGCATCATCGCGGAACGGCAGACGCATGCTATCGCCTTGAACCAGATGAAGTCGCCCCAGGGCGGCGGCGCAGCGCTCTTGGCTCTGCCGGAGCATGCCGTCGCTAAGATCCATACCCCACACCAGCGTCTGCGGAAAGTGCTCCAGGACCGCGGCGGCAAACATGCCCGTGCCGCAGCCAAGGTCCAGAATTCTCTGATCAGCCCCCGTGAGATGGGAAAGCAGCATACGATGCGCGGGTCGGAAAAAGAAAACCTGCAACAGGTCGCGATCGTAGCGTCGACTCCAGCGGTCGAACTGTTTCTTTGCATCGGCCGTTAGATAGGCCATCGGCGCCGACCCTCTAGTAGATCAGGACTACCTAGTTTCCCCATTGTCAGCGATCGTCGGTGCTCTGCACGAACTGTGGAAGCTGGTTAGCTGCGCTCGATTTATGCCTTCGATGCCCGTTGATTTGCAAATTCAAGGCTTTTCGCGATGACGCCACAAGTCTTTAATTTGAAGTCACATGTGGCTTGTCGAACTGGGTCTCACTGCCAGTGCAGCGCTCGCTCCCGCTGGGATCGTTCGACAGCCCCCCAGCAAAGGCGCACCCTACCAGAACGATGCAAACACGCATAGACGGGAAACTAGCATTTATAATGGGAATAAGGCATCATCAGGCTGACCCAACAAGAGCCGAAATCCCCGATGCGGGTTCGAGGATGTGGGTCAAGGTGCCAGCTTGGCCTACAGGATCTAGCAAGAGCCGTAAACCCCCCGAGGCTGGTTCGATATGTTACACGACGCTCTCGCGCAAGACCTCTATGGAGAGATCTGCCATATTCCGCTCATTGACCCGCATTCACACATCAACCCGCGCCAGCCGACAGCGCGCAGCCTCGACGACATCCTGGGCTATCACTACTACACTGAGCTGGCGCATTCCGCCGGCATGGACAAGGAGCTGCTGAGCGCAGCCGCCAATCCCCAGGAGCGCGTGCGCGCGATCCTTTACCACATGTCCCAGTTCGATAACACGGTTCAGCACGTTTGGTTCATGGAGATCTGTAGAGCCTTTTTGAATTACCAAGGCGAACGCCTAAGCATCGCGGATTGTGGCTGGCTTTCGAACGCCGCCAAGCGAGAGATGGCTCATCCCGACTGGGAGGAAAGAGTCCTCCGTCAATCGAATATCGAAACCGTATTTCTGACGAACGATTTCGACGATTCCCTGCAGGGCTTCAACACCAAACGCTACGTCCCCTGCCTGCGCACAGATGACCTGGTCTTTCATCTGCATAAACCGGAAGTGCGCGAGCGCCTGGCCAAGGCGACTGGTGTCGAGGTGGGGGATGCGGCGGGCCTGCGTCGAGCGATAGCCAAGCTCTTCGAGCATTTCACCCGTCATGGCGCCAAAGCTTGCGCCATTTCCTTGCCGCCCGATTTCGCTCCCGCTTCGGTTGCCGATCATGAGCTAACCTCAGCGCTCAGCGAGAACTCGTCGCATGCCGAGCAGGCACGCACCCGTAGCCAGGGAACGTTTTGGATGCTGGCAGAGCATTGCCAGGAGTTCAAGCTTCCTTTCGATCTCATGATTGGCGTGAACCGCGGAGTTTTCGAGAACGGCGTCTACCAGGGCCAGGACCTTTTCGATCAGCGCACGTCCCTGATCCAATACGCAAAGCTCCTGAACGCCTTCCCGGCCGTCTCATTCTGCATCTCGGTCTTGAGCAGCGGGCAGGACCAGGAGTTGGTTAGCTACAGCTGGATCTTCCCCAATGTCATCACCAACGGCCACTGGTGGTATTCGAACATCCCTGCTTACATCGAAGGAAACTTGCGTGCTCGTCTCCAGGCAGTCCCCAAGACCAAGCAGATCGGCTATTACAGCGACATGTACAAACTGGAGTTCGGTTTGCCGAAATTCAACATGTACCGCCGCATTCTGGCACACGTTCTTGCCGAGGATTTTGTCCGGCCGCACATTTACACCGAAATGCAAGCCATTGCCCTGGCCCGCCTGCTCCTCCGCGATAACATCCGACGCATCTTCAACGTGTGATGCTCGGATCGTAAAAGGTGTCAGGACCCTTTTCACTCGGCTTCCGCCGGCCAGTGTTCCTCGGAAAGGAAAAGGGTCCTGACACCTTTTTCGCAAAAAGCCCGGAGCAGTAAGAGGAGTGTCTTCTCCCTCTAGCCGCCTCGGGCCCTTCGGCACCGCGTGGATGTACTCAATCCGTCGGCAAATCCTTCGAATCGTAGAACAAGCCGCTGATCCCGCGAACGACCATGCTTGTGGCCTTATTGGAAGGCTGCCGGTAGCCCCACATGCCGTGAAGCAGCTCGAAACTCATGAGACCCAGGACGAACATGACAAGGACGGAGCAAAGCAGAACAACAGGAGTGAAAACTCCCCAATCTGCTGGAGCGGCAACGGCGGCTACGCGGCGGCCGGCTGTTACCACTTCCTCCGCTCCTAGCTCGTCTTCCGCCGCCAACTCGCTTGGTTCTTCGGACTCGGCCTGCCTGCCCGCAGTGCGCCGCGGTCGTGCAATCGTGGCCGCGCCCTCGTCAACCTCCTCCTCGTCCTCCAGGGCCACGACTTGACTGCCGCTTTCTTCCTCAGACGCCGCATCCTCCTCCGCGAGGGCCAGGTCGAAATCGGAGCTTTCCAGGTCCGTGTCCGATTCATCCAGGGCCATCGCCTGGGAGCCTGATTCGTCTTCCAGGGCGGGCACTTCGAAGTCGGTCTCGAAGATGTCTTTTTCCTCTCCGGAAGGCGTTTCCTCCTCCAGAGGCGCTAGCCGGGCGCTGTCTTCGAGAGTCAGCTCGAACTCGCTGCTGGAATCCACGCCGGGAGCTGCCTTTGCCGGCTTTGGGGTCGATTCGGCATCGAGGCTCAGCTCGAATTCGATCTCGTCGCTGCTGTCGCCGCCTTGCTCGAGGGAGATGCCGCTGTCGGCCGGCTCCTGCAGGTTAATTCCACTATCGCTCGTGCCCGTCACGCCGCCGGCGGGAACGTCACCCAGCGAAACTTCCTCATCCTTCGAGCCGAGTTCGCCGCTATCCAGCTCAATGGAGGAGCCGCTGTCGTCAATGGCCAGATCGAACTCGCTGCTGCTCTCCGAGTCGTCTTTCTTCTTGGCAGGCTTCAAGTCGGCTTCGTTGAGTTCGAATGGCGCCGTACCCGTTGCCTTCTTTTGAGGCTCGGGTGTTCTGGACTTGGCCTTCGGATGAGGCTTCTTGGGACGCGCCGATTCCTCCGCCTTCCGCAACTCGGCATCGAGATCGATTTCCTCGGTGAGGAAGGAATCATCGGGGTTCGAACCGGGCTGAATCACGTCGCTTCCCGATCCCGACGAATCCAGCTTGATGTCGCTGTCGGAGCCCGGCTTTGAGCTCGGTCCGAGAATCGTTATGTCCTCGGTGCTGTCGGCGACGATTTTCACATCGCTGTCGCTCTTGGTATCCATCGGCACCAGCTTCACGCCGCTATCTTGTTTGGGGCCAGGCTTGCGTACGCTCGACTTGGGCTTGGAACCGCCGGTCCCTTCCACCTTGACGTCGCTGTCGCTCTGCACCTTGAAACCGAGGTCGCTGCCGTCCGCAACCAGGCGCACGTCGCTATCGCTGCCGGGCTTCGGCGTCGGCGACTTGGGTCCGCCGCTTTTGCTGCCACCCTTGCTGCCCGTCTTGCGGCTGCCGCTGGCAGATTCGCTGATGATTTCTTGACCGATTTCGACCTGGTCGCTTTCCCCGCCCAGGGCAAAATGGAAGACTCCCTCGCTGCCTTCGGGCTTGGCTTTCGGCGTCGGCGAATCGTGCGACTTGGGCGCTGGTGCTTCACCCAACGGCAGGTCCGGGCTGCTGCCCACGCCGCGGCGGCGGGCCAGCTCCTCGATGTCCTGCGTGCGGAAGCGCCACGTGCCGCGGTCGGCGAAAGCGCGCACTTCTCGATGCTGCGCCATGTGGCTTAATTCATCCGTTGCCATCCCCAGAATGCGGGCGGCTTCTTCTAACGTGTAATACCCTTGTACCATGTGGCTCGCTCCTCTGTTCCCCGCCAGGCCGGCGAGTGAGGGCCATTGTAAATCGTGTTGAAAAATTCGTGATTGGAAACCGGAGTCTGTCACCCAGCCTCTCTAGTTTACCAACATCGATTGTAAACTACCCTCTCTTTAATGCAAGTCCGTTGGTGGCAAGGGAACCGAGGAAGGAAGGGAACCTAGCATGGACTGTGCCGGTTGCAAGAACCGCGCGCAGTACTCCCGATAATCTCAAGCTGTGGATGACTCAGAATGGAGGGGCGCGCAGCTGCCAAGCTCACCGCCCGCGCGCCTCGTTCGGTTGGGCCTGGTCAGCTAGAGAGGTGATAGGTCGCCCCGAGCGTCGAGGATCAACGGCCGCGGCGCGACAGCGATGTTGAATTCGGTAGCCCGGTTCGGGTCATCGAGGCACGGCTCCGAGATTTCTACCTCTTCGAGGTGGAGCGTGTTACGGATATGCAGGATCCGGGCGCTTTCGGGTGGCCTGTGGCCGATGATTGCCAGGGCCGCGTCGAGTGCTTCGCGGTCCGAATCGAAATGCACGGGCAGGTTCGCGCCTTCCGGATAGCCCGCGGTGAGGCAGTTAATCACAGTCGCACGATAATCCATGGCCCGGATCAAACGCATGGTAGTGAAATCGGCATTCCCGATCCCGGCGGCATTGCCGAACGTGTGCTCGGAAAGACCGCGCACGAAGATATGACGCATGTTCGGCAGCCCGGCTGCCAGCGGTGCGTTTCGAAAGGCGCGCTTTCTGCCAACAACGTTGGTATCCATCCCGGAGCCGCTGATGTCCTTGCCGATCTCATCCACGATGAGCAAGTCCGCCTCGCGGAAAGGAAGCTTGCCAAGCCAGTATTTGGCGAGCACGAGCAGCTGCTCTTCACGAGCTTCGAAGTCCGCCGGTGCTGCACCTTCGATCTTCGCGGTTTCATCGTAGGCGTTCTCCACCAGGCCCAGCCCAAACCGAATCGGCGCTCGCTCCCGGATGGTTCGGCCAACCGAGCGCACCACCTGATCAAACGGCTTCTCCAGCAGAATGCGATGGTACGTCAGGGCGCCGCCATGTTTGCCAAGGCCGATCATCATCATTTTGAGGAGGCCGCTCTCGATGGGACCATCGTAGCCCGTGTGCGGCTTCACGCGGGCGATCACGCCGATATGGTCGGCCTGGGCGGCAAAGCGATCGAGAACGACCGGAAAGCCTTCGTCGGTTTCGCCAAGCGGGAGGACCTCCATGGATGCCTGGATGGGCGCTCCAATGGCGGCTTCCGTGATGCCGTAGCTTTCCAGGATGCGTCGTTGGCCCTCGGCGGTGCCGCCACCGTGGCTGCCCATGGCGGGCACCAAAAACGGCCGCGCTCCCAATCCCTTAAGGAACTCGACGACCGAGCGCAGCACCATCGGAATATTGGCAATTCCTCGGCTGCCGGCCGTCAGCGCGACCGTGCTGCCCGGGCGGATGGACCGTGCGAGTTCCAGTGGCTCCAGAGCCTTGTGGACAGCCGCCGCGACGTTATCCACCCGCGGTCGCTCGAACTGCTGGCGGATTTTCAGCATTTTGGGATAAGGCACGGCAGGTTCCTCTTGCATTCAGAAGTAAGTGCGCCGCCTGCAAAGCGACCTCGACGCCGGAAGCGCCATCCTACGCCAATTGCGACGCTGGTCCAAGGTTTCATCAGGCAAATCACCGGCGGCGGGAGCGTGCAGGACCGATAGCCCTTGCTGGTGTTTTTGGCGGTCTATATATTTAGGGTACTCGCAAGGGGGCGTAGCTCAATTGGTTAGAGTACCGGACTGTCGATCCGGTGGTTGCGGGTTCGAGTCCCGTCGCCCTCGCTAAACAGAAGTAGCCGCAGGTCACAGATTTGCGGCTACCGTAGTTTTCGGATGCCTTTCGAGGACTTTTCAAGTTGGTAGCAATTTGGTAGCAGGACGGGGCTGGCATTGGAGTGGGACTGAGTTTCGTCTAGGCGTGGATGTCGGTTTTGAGATGGTGACGCACAATCTCTTGTGCCCGCGGCCCGATGGCAATTACGCGCTGGTGACCACGCCAAGCGGTCTTTTGCTGGCCAAAACGTCCACGGTCACTGCCTGGTCGATACAGCCAGACTAGCGCCTTGGTCAATCCAGCGCATCGAAAGAAATGGCTCCATATACACCGAGTTGGGTCCATCATCGACGCAGCACGGACCCCGAGAACAGGACTGGCGTATGCCGGCCGGCGAGGTGACTATATGCACTCCGCCGCCCTCCGCCTGAATGAGCTTCAGGACATTGCTGGTTCAAATCCAGTCGCCTCGCCCATGAAATTGCGCAGCCATTCATAGATCGTGGTGAAGGGTTATTTCTCATTTCAGTAATGCGACTTAGTGAAGATGTCCAGCGAGCGGGCCCGGTTCAAATCAAACCCGACATAACGGGGCTGACGTCCGAAGTCATTCCTCCTGCTGCCCTTAGCGAGTTCGAACATCCCGTCGCCCTGCTATTGAGACGTTGGTGCCAAGAAAGGGTCGATTTTCGGCTCGTCGCATAAAACGCATGAATTGTCGCGACGCAAAACGGCGGCAAGCGAAAGCCATCGCAGACGCAGCCATTCATATCACTTCATTGAAATCACGCCGGCAAGGCGCGGGCGTTATTGATTTTTCAGCAGTTTGTAATTGACCTGACGAATTAATTCGCTACGATGGCCTTCGAGGCGAATTCGTTCGTCACCTGACGCGGCGTTGGCCGACAACCGTCGCGTGCTCGAGTAGAAGGAGATTGTCGTGGCAAGGCCGACTTCGTCGCAGCCCACCCAGGTGGAACTGCAGATTCTTCGCATCCTCTGGCAAACCGGCGGGGCGACGGCCCGCGAGGTGCACAACGCGTTGGCTGAGGTCGAATTGAAGGACACGACCTACTCGACCACCGTAAAGATGCTGGCCGTCATGCTCGAGAAGGGGCTCGCCAAACGCGATGAGAGCATCAGCCCACAGGTCTATCGCGCCGCATCGAGCCGACAGACCACGCAACGGCGAATGATGCGAGACCTGATCGACAAGGTCTTCGACGGTTCGGCACTCAGTCTGGTCATGCAGGCCCTCTCCTCTCGCAAAGCGTCGAAGGAAGATCTGGCGGTGGTCCGTCGACTACTCGACGAACTGGGGTGACAGCAATGAAGACATTCTTCGTGCTCGGGATGGGAACGGGGCTGGTGGCCGTCGTCCAACCGTTTGCCGGAGCAAGCGCCCTGCCGACGTGGGTCGAGCGGCTCGGATGGACGCTGGTCCATTCGATTTGGCAGTTCGCGGCCATTGCCGTCGTCACCGCAACCGTGAATTGGTCGCTACGGCGAATGTCGGCCAACGTGCGGTACATCGCGGCAGTCGTCTTGCTCGGCTGTACTGTGGCGTTGCCGGGCGTCACCTGGTTCCTGATCGACGTCCCACCGCGGACCGATGAAAGGCCGAATCGTTCAAGTTCCGAATTGCTCAGAGCCTGTGAAGTGTTCGCCTTTTCTGTTGGTGGCGGCGGAAGGTTTTGAGGAGGATAGTCGCCAGGTTTTTTTCCGCAGCGACTCTCCGACGGTTTGCTCCCGACCTCGTCATGCATTCCG
>Ga0316363_10000348_pt1 | contig 67437 bp, 59 predicted proteins | sample Sb_taG_3_FD_200459 | JGI IMG/M metagenome (GOLD analysis project Ga0316363, IMG submission 200459) | Peat soil microbial communities from Weissenstadt, Germany - Sb_50d_a_PC metaG (v2) (version 2) | ecosystem: Environmental > Terrestrial > Soil > Wetlands > Peat | place: Germany: Weissenstadt...
AGGATGTTCCGTCGTTTGGAAGGCGGCCGCTCCGTTCTCGAAAAACTCTTTTTGCCAGCGCTAAAACACCGTCGGCTGCAGGCCCAGCTCTTCACACAGATCCGAAACTGGCACCTTGTCCAAAAGGGGTCGCCTCAGAACCGCAACCTTCTCTTCAGCAGTGTAGTGCTTGCGCTCTTTTCTCATACGTTCGCTCCGCTATCTTAACGGACGAACGCTTCCTCCATTTCCAACTGAGGCGGGACACGAGAGACGGTGCCGAGTGGACGCTACGCTCTTGCCTTCCTAACTACTTTGTGATCTGCCACACCGTTCCGCAGCCATTTTTGCACTCTTGGCCGGTGCCGCCATATATGGTTGTGCCGTAGAGATTCCCCGATGCGTCCCGGAGCACACCGGCATAGAGATAGTCCCCGTCGGTTCCAGTGAAGGTGTGCAGGAGGGTTATCGTGCCTTTCTTATTCAGTTTATAGACCGTCCCGAGGTTGGCACTGCCGCCCTGGTAGGTGGAGCCGTAGAGGTTGCCCGTCGCGTCCATAATCACGCCCGCGACGGGTTCCGACCCGTCCGACGACCCAGCCGTGAAGTTATGCAGCACGGTCTCCTTCCCTTTCTTGCTCACCTTCCACACTATTCCAACATGGGAGGAACCGCACGAGTTGGCGGTACCATAGAGGTTTCCCGCAGCGTCCATAGCCGGAGTTCCGAAAACGTCGCATCCATCGCTCGTTCCCCCGGTGAAGCTGTGCAGGATGGTAAGCTTACCCCTCTTATTCAGTTTGTACACCACTCCTAGATTGGAGGTGCCACCCTGCTCGGCGACGCCATAGAGGTTGCCCTCGGTATCCATAAGCAAACTTGTGAAGGAGGGAAATTCCCCGTCCGATCCGCCGGCGAAGCTGTGCAGTATGGTCTCCTTGCCAGTCTTACTTAGCTTGAACACCGTTCCCATGCCTGAAGCGCCGCAAACCTCAGTGGTGCCATAGAGATTGCCCGCGCTGTCACGGAGCAAACCTCCGAAGGGATAGCAGCCATCGGTTCCCCCGGCAAAGCTGTACAGAATGGTCTCCTTGCGCGTCTTACTTACTTTGAACACCGTTCCTAAGCCGGAAGTGCCGCCATTTGCCGTGGTGCCATAAAGATTGCCCGAGGCGTCGCGAAGCAACTCGGCGAACGGATTCGCTCCGTCGGAGCCTCCCTTGAAGCTGTAGAGTACCGTCACGGTGCCGCTTCTATGAACCTTGAACACTGTTCCTGCGCCCGAAGCGCCGCCTGCCTCGGTGGTTCCGTAGAGATTACCGGCTTGGTCGCGGATGAGAGATCCGTAGGGTGAGCTGCCGTCCGGAGACCCTGTGAAGTTGTGCAGTACAGTGAAATTCTGTGCTTGCGCCGATTGGGTTGTAACGATCCCGAAGACAAACACGACTGCTAACGCCAGTGCAGCACTTGCCGCTTGCTCGTGTATTGTCGCAATCCAGACCCGCTGTTGAACTTGGTTCACCATGGTTCCCCCTCTTAACCAGAGTGCCTTCCTGACTTCAAAAAGGCCACCTAGTGTACACCGATTTCGCCGGTCTGCAACATGGTGAAAAGACCTGAGAGCGTGTGGGATCATGATTTACCGATCTGGATTGGACTTGCGAATCGGAAAACTCAGAGGCCGGCTTCGATGCGGGAGCGGGGATCGAAATCCCGAGCATAGCGAGGGATCTGAGCTCACAGACCCGCTTCGATCCGCGATCTTGGGTCCAGATAATCGCGCAGGGCATCGCCGATGAAATTAAATGACAGTACGGCCAGCATTACCGCCATGGCAGGAAAGATGACGAGGTGGGGCGCGTCGAACAGGTGGGCGCGGCCGTCGTTGAGCATGGTGCCCCAGCTCGCGGTTGGCGGCGGCACGCCGAGACCAAGAAAGCTCATGGTAGCCTCGGCGAGGATCGCGCCTGCCATGCCAATGGCGGCTTGCACGATGATGGGCTGAATGATGTTGGGCAGGATGTGGCGGACGATCACGCGCAGATCGCTAGCGCCCAGGGCGCGGGCGGCTTCCACGAATTCACGCTCGCGAGCAGCAAGAACCTGGGCGCGGACCAGGCGAGCGTAGCCGACCCAGCCTCCGAGGGACAAGGCAAGAACTAGGTTGAAAATTCCCGGTCCGCGGAAGGCTACAAAAGCGATGGCCAGAAGAATCCCGGGGAAGGAGAGGAAGGCGTTCATCACGACGATGTTGACAACGCGATCGATGCGGCCGCCGTAGTAGCCGGCGATTGATCCCACGATGAGGCCCAAGGTTAGCGAGGCCGCAACTACGCAGCTGCCGACCAGCATGGAAATGCGCGATCCGTAGATGAGGCGGGAGAGGATGTCGCGTCCGAGTTCGTCCGTGCCGCACCAGTGGGTTGAGGATGGGCCGGCGAGGCGAATGGGCAGATCGATGTGGGCTGGGTCTTGCGGGGCGATCCAGGGGGCGAACAGGGCGCAGATTACGAAAATCGCGACCAACACCACTCCGGTGGACGCCAGGACATTGTGGCGGGCGGCGCGTTGGAGCGAGATGGTGGTGGCGGGCATTGGTCGAAGCCTAGCGTGCCCGTTTCTTTGGCACTTTGGATTTCCGGTGCCCCACGATCCGGCGAAGCGCCAAACGAACCGCCTCGGTTCGTGATTTCGCTCCGAGGGCCTTCGCGGCCTCGTCGACCAGTTGGATGTTCAATCGGACGGAAGTCAATCTAGCAGCGATAGGTGAAAGTATTCGAGACATTTATCCATCTCCTCAAGCGCCACGCGGTTCGTCACCGGTTTTTTCAAGCGTGGATACCGGCTGGCTGAGGAATCCGCCGAACACGGATTTGGCCCTCGCGTTGACGAGTTCGCGCAATGTCGTAAGAGGATTGCATTCGCATAAGTGTGTCCATCTTCACTCCAAACGCTTTCTCGATGCGTAGCGCCATATCGCCGGAGAGATCGGCCTTGCCATTCAACAGGCTGGACAAAGCAGGTCGGGAAACTTTAAGCGCCACAGCCGCCGCGGTCACCGACAGGCCTGCAGGCTGGATAATCTCCGTCCGAATGAAATCTCCGGGATGGGGCGGGTTCTTCATGGGCATGGCTTGCTCCTTCTGTCCTAGTGGCAGTCTTCCAGATCGAGGTCACAGATTTCACGCTCTGTGGCGTCGATGCGGAACGTCAAACGGCGGTTGCGGGTGACGCTGAGGCTCCACGTGCCCTTGCGGTCACCGGTGAGCGTGTGCGCCTTCCACGCGGGCAGCGAACGCAACTCCTCCGCCTCTTCCATATCGTCAAGAAAGGCCATCATCTTGCGGAGCTTGTCCGCGGTATCGGGCGAAACGCCTTTCGCATTGTCTTCCGCGTAGAGCCTCTTCAGGCCCTTGTGAGCGAAGCTCCGAATCTTCACTTCTTAGAGTGTAGCCTGTAACTTAACACTATTCAAGCAACAAGTTATCGTGTCTCACCGCCTGATCCTCGGGTTCGCCACGGAGTACAGCAAGTCGGTCAGGAAATTCACTGCGATGTAGGTCAAGCCGATCGCCAGGATGCATCCCTGGACCAGATAGTAATCGCGGTTGCCGATGGCTTGGATGGTCAGGCGGCCGATGCCGGGCCAGGAGAAGATGGTTTCGGTCACGATGGCGCCGGCTAGGAGCGCGCCGAATTGTAGGCCCAGGACCGTGATCACCGGGATCATGGCATTGCGCAGGGCGTGGCGATAGACGACCGTGCGCTCGGGCAATCCTTTGGCGCGGGCGGTGCGGATGTAGTCCTGGCTTAGTTCTTCGAGCATGGAGGTGCGGACCATGCGGGTTAAGATGGCGGCGAGCGCTCCGCCCATGGTGATGGCGGGTAGAACTAGGTGGGCTAGCGTCCCTGAGCCGGAGACGGGTAGCAGTCCCAGTTTGATGGCGAAGAACAGGATTAGGATGGGGCCGAGGGCGAAGTTGGGAAACGACAATCCGAAGAGGCTGACCACGCTGAGCAGGCGGTCGTCCCAGCGGTTGCGTCTTTGGGCGGAGCGGACACCGGCTGGTATCGAGAGCGCGACGGCGACCAGCAAAGCCGCGAGGGTTAACTGCAGAGTGTATGGGTAGCGCTGAGCGATTAGGCTGCCGACGTTCTGGTTGAAGCGCAGCGAGGGGCCAAGATCGCCGTGCAGCACGCCTTTCCAATAATGGAGGTACTGCTGGCCGAGCGGGACATCGAGGCCGTAGGCGTGTCGCGTGGCTTGGACGTCGGTGGCAGGAGCGCCTTCTCCCAGCATCTGCAGGACGGGATCGCCGGGCACCAGATGGATCAGAAGGAATACCAGCGAAACCACTAGCCAGACTACCGGGAGCGTGTAGAGCACGCGCTGGGTGAGGTAGCGGAGCATCAGGCTTCAGGTCTCAGGCCTCAAGTCATCCAGTTCCATGCCAATGTGTCGCAGGTGATGCGTCATGTGTTCGATGTAATCCTCGAAAACGAACTTCAGCGTGAGGGGCTTGGAGTCGGCGATGGTACAGGTTCGCAACCAGTCAGAGTCGGGCACGGCTTCGGCGGCTGCTAGCAGTTGCTGATTAAGGGCGCGCCAGAGTTCGACCATTTCTTGCCAGTTGCGCTGCTGATATCTGTGAAGATCGACCCAGCCGTTGCCGTCGTAGCCCGGCATCTTGGGTTTGTCTTCAAGTTGGGTGCGGACAATTCTCTGGTGGTTATTGGCGGCGGAGTCCAAAAGATGCCCCAATTCTTCTTTGGGCGACCATTTGGACGGCGATGGTTTGAGTTCCACCTGCGATCGCGAAAGCTTATTTAGCCGAGGTGGGATTTCATTGATCAGGGCACGCAATGTTTCGACGCCTTGCATTGTGGATTCTCTTTACAACCAGTTGTCAGTTCCCGGTTCTTGGTTCTCAGCTCTTCAGCTAGTCCCCCGCCTTGCCGACTGGGGTGGGTTGCAGTTTCTCGATTTGCACTTTGGCGATGCGGTGACCTTCCATTTCTTCGACCGTAAAGCGGTGACCCTCGTAGTCGAAAGCGTCCCCGACGCGGGGAATCTTCTGCAGCCGGGCCAGCACAAATCCGGCCAAGGTTTCGAAACCGCTGTCGCGCGGCAGCGAGAGCTGGTACTGCGATTCGAGATCACGAATTCCGAACGAGCCCTCGAGGACCAGCGCTAGCTTCCCGGGGAGCACGGGTTGCTGGAGCGGAGGCGCGTCGAACTCATCCTCAATCTCGCCCACCAACTGTTCCAGAATGTCCTCGACCGTAATCACGCCGGCGGTTGAGCCGAACTCGTCGACCACCACCGCCAGGTGCCGTTTGCGATCTTTGAATTCTTCCAGCAGTTCGGTGAGCACCTTGGTCTCGGGCACCACCAGGACATCGTGCATGATCTGGTTGATTCGCGTGGCTGAGGCTCTGGCCGCAATGGGCTGGGTAAGGCGCTGGCGAGCCCAGCGCATCAGATCCTTGGAATAGAGGACCCCGATAATGTGCTCGGGTCCGCTCTGCGGATCAAAGACCGGAATACGGGAATGCTGCTCTTCGACGACGCGAGCCAGAGCCTCGTCGAGCGCGAGATCGCCGGGAAGGGAGAAAATGTCCGGCCTGGGTACCATCACTTCGCGTACCGTGATGCTTTCCAGTTCCAGGGCGTGATGGATCATTTCTTCCTGGAATGGCGGAATTTGACCGAACTGGCGGCTGGCGGTAACGATGAGCTTGAGTTCGTCGGGAGAATGTATGGGACCTTGCCGGATCTTGCGCGAACCGAATATCCGCAGCACGGAGCCGGCGGCCGCGCTCATTCCGAAAATAAAGGGCCGGGTCAGGGTGAGAAAGACTTCCATGGGGGCAGCGACCGCCAGCGCCACCTGCTCCCCACGCTGCAGTGCCAGGGATTTCGGAACCAGTTCACCCAGGATTACGTGCAGGCAGGTGATGAGCATGAAGGCGATCGCAATGGCAATTCCATGGGCGTAAAGACTTAAATGGGAAGTAGTCTGGCCCAGAAGCCCCTCGACTATGCGGGCGAGGAGCGGTTCACCAACCCAGCCCAGGGTAAGGCTTACTACCGTGATTCCCAGTTGAACGCCGTTGACCACTTCGTCGAGATTGCGGTGCAGCTTTTGGACAATGCGGGCGCTGATACGGCGGGCTTCGATGAGCTGCTGGATGCGGGTTTCGCGAATGCTTACCAGGGCAAATTCGGCCGCGGCAAAGAACGCGTTGGCTGCGACCAGGAGCAGGATCAAAAACACCCGGATCAGCACGAAGGCGATCATGGATAGGTAATTCTAACATTCCAAAGGCAGTATCGCATTCCCAGGACGGCGAAGGCGTTGTAAGATAGCCTGTAGCTTTGGGAGCTGTGATTCGTGCTGTATTTCTGATTCCACCTTACTCGTGCACAGAAGTTTTGCCAGCAGATCTCTGCTTCCATTTCTGAAGTTTCCCGGTCTAATGCAACGGGAGGGACTGGCAAGGCTGGTGAACCCGTAACCTAAGGATCTCAGGAACAAAATCCCAATCAGCTTCGTAGTAACCAACAGAGGGCTGAACAAGCCTAATCGAGCGTAGGAGGCGGATGTGAACGGCAACAGCAATGGCAAGAAGAAGCGACGCAAACGGATCATAATCGTCGGCATCGTTGCAGCGGTTCTTTTGGTGTTTGCGGGTGCGCTTTTCGCCTTTACCCGCGGCGGCACCAAGATTGATCCCTCGAAGCTGGCGAAAGTCGAGAAGGGTGATTTGGCCAAGAGCGTCGTGGCAACGGGCAAGGTCACTCCCATTACCAAGGTCGAGGTTAAGTCCAAAGCCAGCGGTATCGTGAAGAAGCTCCTGGTGGAGTACGGTGACAGGGTGAAGAAGGGGCAACTCCTGGCACAATTGGACAAGGTCGAAATCGAGGCCCAGGTGGACCAGTCCCGGGCAGCGTTGCAGGCGGCTCAAGCCAATTATGCCAGTTCGCAAGCAGACTACGAGCGCGCTAAGGTGGATGCGGAGGGTCCCGACGTACCTTTGTTGAAGCGGGCCTACGACCGCGCCATTGGCATGGCAAAGGATGGCGTGGTCTCCGAATCAGCTCTTGATGACGCGCAGAAGAACTACCAGATGGCGCTGAACAAGCAGAACGTCTCCAAGGCGCAAATGATGGTTTTAAAGGCAAAGATCGCGCAGGCCCAGGCAGAAATGGTACGGGATCAGGCGAATCTGAAGCAGCTCGAAGAACAGCTTAGCTATACCGATATTATTTCGCCGATCGATGGTATCGTGCTCTCACGCGACGTCGAAATGGGCGACGCCGTCAGCTCCATCCTCGTGCTGGGTTCCTCGGCCACTTTGGTCATGACCCTCGGCGATACCAGCGAGGTTTATGTAAAAGGTAAAGTGGATGAGAGCGATATCGGGAAGGTGTATCTGGGACAGCCTGCGCGGATCAAGGTGGAATCCTTTAAGGACAAGACCTTCAACGGAAAAGTAACCAAGATATCGCCGATGGGCGTTGAGAAAGATAACGTGACCACCTTTGAGGTGCGCGTATCCATCAACAACCCGGGCGGCGAATTGAAAGCGGAGATGACGGCCAACGCGGAAATCATCCTGGAAGAACACAAGAATGTGCTGCAGATTCCGGAAGGTGCGATCATCTACGACAAGGACAAGAAAGCTTCCGTCGAGATCCCCACCCCGAAAGCCAAGGACGGAAAGACGAAGCTTGCCGTCAACATCGGAATCTCAAATGGCGCCAAAACCGAGATCCTGAGCGGCCTGAAGGAAGGCGATCAGGTCGTATTGCAGTAGGGGCGTGCCCCTAACCGGCGATTAAGGCGAACCGCTGACAAACTTATCATCTGTCATTCCGAGGAGCGAAAGCGACGAGGAATCTGGGTTCTCGCCTGGCCACACCAAGAACCCAGATGCCTCGCTCGGGATGACATCAGCGGGACATGGTTGACAAACTGTTCGAAGCCGCGACTGGGGCTGGGTTCAAGGCACGGGTGGTGTGGCATCAAAATCAACCATGCGTGCCTTCGATTTTTGCAGATTTAGCATGTACCAATTGCAATCCTAAAGTTGTATTCTCCTTTCCAGCATTCAATGGAGCTCCCCCGATCCATGAATCTCCTGGAGATTACCCGCCAAACGTTAGCCACGTTCAGAGCACACAAAATGCGGGTTTTCCTGACCATGTTTGGGATTGTTTGGGGGATCGCGTCGGTCATCCTGCTGGTGGGGCTGGGCCGCGGATTCAGCGTGGACCAGAGGAAGCGCATGGAGACGCTGGGCAAGGACCTGGTCATCGTCTGGGGCGGGCGGACCAGTTCGCAAGTGGGTGGGCTGGCTGCCGGCCGTGAAATCACGCTGACGGTGGACGACGCCCGCCTGATCCGAGACGAATGTTATCTGGTGAAGAATGTGAGCCCGGAGCTGAGACGCGCGGTTCCGGAGGTGAGTCAGTTCAACTCGGCAAACCGCGAGGTTGTGGGCGTGTGGCCCGCTTTCCAGACGTTTCGCTCCCTTCGGCTCAGCGAAGGCCGGCTGATCACGGAGCAGGACGAGTCCGAGAGTCGTCGCGTCGTTATACTGGGCGATGCTGCCCGCAAGCAGTTGTTCAGCGGCAAACCTGCCCTGGGTGCCGGCGTCGAAATAAAGAGTGTTCCCTACACCGTAATCGGCGTCCTCGAAAAAAAGACCCAGAACTCCAACTATAGCGGCCCTGATAATGATTTTCTGTTCGCCCCGTATTCCGCCGTAGCCCGCGATTTCCCTCGGCCGGAGAAACCGGGAATCGTGCGCGGCTACCTCGACGACATTGTGTTCGAAGTGAGCAATCCCGACGAGCACGAAGAAACCGTCCAGCAGGTGCGCCGGTCGCTGGGTCGAGGCCACCATTTTGACGAGAAAGACAAAGACGCTCTTTTCGTCTGGGACACGATGGACGGAGCCAAATTGGTCGAGAACATTTTTAGTGTAATCACGATCTTCTTCGGCTGCGTAGCCATTATCACGCTGTGCCTGGGGGGAATTGGGGTGATGAACATCATGCTGGTCTCGGTAACGGAGCGCACCCGCGAGATTGGCGTTCGCAAGGCGCTAGGGGCCACTCGCAGCGACATCCTGCGGCAATTTTTTGCCGAGTCCGCGATTCTGACCGTCGTCAGTGGGATTCTGGGGCTGAGCGCGGGCCTAGCCCTGTGCGCCGCCATGTCGGCGATTCCGCTGCCTGACTTTGTTCCTCACCCAATCGTTTCTGGCGCGTCTATTGTAGCGTCGGTATTAACGCTTTCCGTGATTACGCTCACCGCCGGCATGTATCCCGCGCAACGCGCCGCCGAGATGACTCCGGTGGATTCGCTGCGCTATGAATAACTGCATTCACGAGGATTCCATGACTAAGCCAAATTCGCACAAATCAAAATCGTATCGACCAGTGAGTCGATGTCTTGCATTCCTCTTGTTTCTGCTGGCCACAACCTGGTTGCCGGCGGCGGCTTCGTCGGAAGGCTCGTTCCAGCGCACTCTGCCGGTGACCGGCCCAGTGAACCTCGACCTCACAACCGGATCAGGGAGTGTGAACGTGCGTACGGGAAGTTCATCAGAGGTGCAGGTGACGGGGCATATCAAGGCCACAAACTGGTTCGGGGGCGATGCCGAAGCGCGAGTCAAGCAAATCGAAGCCAATCCTCCCATCCAGCAGAGTGGCAATGACATTCGGATTGGCCACATTGACACGGAATTGCTGAACAACATTTCCATCAGCTATGACTTGGTCGTTCCCGCGGAAACTCAGCTGCACTCCCACACCGGTTCGGGCAGTCAGAGTGTGGAAGGCCTTCGGGGACGGATCGAGATCGAGTCGGGATCGGGGAGTCTGAAAATTTCTGATATTGGTGACACGGTTCGCGCCGAGACCGGCTCGGGGGGAATCGACATTGATCGGGTCAAGGGGAATGTGCGCACCAAGGCGGGGAGCGGCTCAATTCGTGCGACCGATATCGCGGGCGGATTCGAGGGCCATACCGGCAGCGGGCGTATTACCCTGGAGCAAACCGCGTCGGGCTCGGTACACGCCGACACTGGTTCCGGTGGCATGGAACTGCGAGGGGTGCACGGTTCGCTCGAGGCCCAAGCCGGAAGTGGCACCATCACCGCCGAGGGGAATCCCACAGGGGCATGGACGGTGCATTCCGGATCCGGCAACATACACCTTAAGCTGGCGTCCGACGCGGCTTTCGACCTTGACGCTCACACCAGTTCGGGATCCATCTCGGTGAGTCAACCGGTCACCGTGCAAGGATCCATGGGACGCAAGGAATTGCGTGGAAAAGTTCATGGCGGCGGGGTTCCGGTGGAGGTAGAAACGGGATCGGGAAATATTGAAATTCAGTAGTGGCCTACCCGTGGAGTAACATTCCTGAAGGATTGGCGATTGCCGATTTCCAATGGACAATCGGAAATCGGCAATCCCATTCGCCTTCATGTTCCTCAAAGAACTCATCACCCAAAGCTGGCAGGCGCTGATGCGCAACCGGCTTCGCTCGGTGCTCACGATGCTGGGCATCGTATGGGGATTAGTGTCGGTGGTCATCCTGCTGGCCTATGGGCAAGGCTTGGGCGGTAGTGTTCTGCATGCGTTCCTGAACATGGGCGATAACGTGATCGTGCTCTGGCCGGGACAGACCAGCATGCAGGCAGGCGGTCAGCGGGCGGGAAAGAAAGTTACCTTCGAGTACGAGGACGTCCAGGCAGTACGCGAGGAAGTGCCCATCGTGCGCGCGGTCAGCGCCGAGGTGAACCGGAACCTCGCCTTCAAACACGGCACGCGCGTGGTCTCACTCAAGGTGCGAGGAGTGGATCTGCCCTACGGGCAGATGCGCAAGCTGGATATTGAAGACGGGCGCTACTTTAGCGACCGCGATTTCGTGGATCATAGCCGGGTAGTGATCCTCGGCCATATCGCGAACAAGCGGGTTTTTCAAGGCGCGCCTGCCGTGGGTCAGTCCGTGAGCATCGGCGGTCTGGACTTCGAGGTGATCGGGGTTTTGCGGAACAAGATCCAGGACTCCTCCTACAATGGTCCGGACAACGACGACGGATTTGTTCCCTTTGAGGTCTACCGCGATCTCAAGAACATCCGCGATCCCGACCTGATCGTTATCCAGCCCACTGCTCCAGAACTGAACAAGAAAGCGCTCGCTGCCGTGCGCGAAGTCATTGCGCGGCGGCATCATTTCGATCCGCGAGACGAAAAAGCCACGCCGGAGTGGGACACCATTGAAGATCGGGCCATGCTGGACGGATTCTCCTTCGGGTTGCAAGCTGTGCTGGGACTAATTGGCGCGGTGACGTTGGGCGTCGGCGGCGTCGGTGTAATGAACATCATGCTGGTTTCGGTTACCGAGCGCACCCGTGAGATTGGGCTGCGCAAGGCGCTGGGAGCGAGAAGGTGGCAGGTGCTGATGCAGTTTCTGCTGGAGGCGCTGGTCCTGACCTTCTCCGGCGGCCTGATCGGTATTGGAGTTGCCGTCTTTCTCACCTGGGTCATCCCGCCTATGCCGCTTTACAGTAAGCTCTATGAGACCGCGAATCATGAAGGTGACATCTTCCTGCATACTTCCTTCGTCGTGATTGCAGTTTCTTTTACCATCCTGTCGCTGGTGGGCATAGTCTCAGGGTTTTTCCCCGCGCTGAAAGCGTCTCGCCTGGATCCGGTCGAAGCGCTGCGCTACGAGTAGCGGTCCACAGCTCCGCGGCAGTTGGCCAATTACCTCCGTGCCTTGACGCCGCTCTTCACGGCAGGTTACTTTCGAGTTCTCCCCGGCGGAATCTGCTGCGGGCAAGGAAGAACATTGGCGAACCGTCCGCTTATCACTCTGACCACCGACTTCGGACTCAACGATCACTTCGTCGGGACGATCAAGGGCGTCATTCTGGATATTGCTCCAGAGGCTGAAATCGTGGACCTCTGCCATGCGGTGCAGGCCTTTGATGTCCTCGATGGCGCCCTGACCATCGCCCAGGCATATTCGTATTTTCCCAACGGTACGGTCCACCTCGTGGTCGTCGATCCGGGTGTGGGTACGGCACGGCGCCCCATCCTTTTGTCCACAGGACGACACTACTTTGTAGCGCCCGACAACGGCGTACTTTCGTTGGTTTATGCTCGCGAGGAGCGCTTGCTAGTCCGTCACATTAACGCAGAGCACTACTACCGGCAGCCGGTGAGTAACACCTTTCACGCCCGAGATATTTTCGCGCCCGTGACTGCGTACCTCGCCAAAGGCGTGGAGCCCACAAAATTTGGCGAGGAGATCACGGATTTCGTACGCTTCAACGCACCCAAGCCCAAGCCGGTAGATGCGCAAACCCTGCGCGGCATAGTCCTCAAGGTAGACCGCTTCGGAAACATGGTCACCAACTTCACGCCCCAAGACGTTCCGGCGTTGTTTCAAGCGGAGCCAGCCGCATTTAAGATTCTTGTGGGCAAGAGCGAGGTCACCGTGATTCACAGCAACTATGCGGAGGGCGCGCCCAATGAGGTCTTCGGCATTCTGGGGAGCATGGGGTATTTAGAGATTGCCGCCAATCGCGCTGCGGCGGCGCAAATCATTGGAGCAGGCAAGGGTAGCGAAGTGAATATCGTCCTCGAAGGCGCCACGGCCGCGGCCAACGCACAGTAGATTTACGAACTCTTCGGCTTGGGATGGACGTAGCGCTCCATTTCTGCTGTCCATTTCAGAAAGCGCCACAGATTCTTGCGCTCCCGCCAGGTGAATTCCCAGAATTCCAACAGTCCGATCTGTTGCATCTTGACTCCGCAGTAGGTTTCGATCCGCCATAGCAGGTAGGGACTTCGCCATGGAGCAAGGTGGTGCCCGCGAGTGGCGTTCCACAGGAATCGGAGTATGTAGGGCATGCAAGAAACATCATAACCACAAAGGACACGAACTTACAGAAAGGAAGACCGCTCCCCATGTTCCTTTCTGAAACCGCGTGTGCCTTAGACCGCGCCGTAGAGTGCTATTCGTGAGTCGAGTGGTATAGCCACTTGGGCTCCAGGGGGTGGGGATGCGCGTGCTAGAATCCCTTTTCTGCCTGAGGATTTCTGTTCTATGGCCGACAATGAAGCCCGCCAGAAAGCCGAAGACCACTACTATGCGGCTCTGGACTTGGTTTCTGAGGGAGAACACGAGCGCGCCGTAGAGGAATATCAAAAGTCTCTGGAAGCGGATCCGGCCTTCACCGAAGCGATGCACGGCCTGGCCCGCGCCCTTCAGGACCTCAATCGTCTTGACGAGGCCATTGCGGTCGCGAAGCGCATCGCGGAAATCGATCCTGATGACGTGCTGGCCTATACCAGCCTGTCGGTTCTCTACCAGAAGAAGGGCATGATTCCTGAAGCCGAGGCCGAAGGCGCTAAGGCGAGGGTGTTAGGGTGGAAGCAGCAGTTGAAGAAGGGAAGTTCCTAGCCTTTAGCTCCTGGGGAACCTCTGAACAAGCGCCCATTCGGATAGAAAGTCTTATAGCCTCTGGCGGTACATTGCCCGGTCGGTACCAATCTGCTCGCAGTCTGACAGAATCCTTTAGCAGCCCGGGGCGCAAGTGACATTCGTATCAGGGCATGCCTTCAGGCATGCCGTAAGTGTTGCCCTATGAGAACGCCTTTAGGCGCTGAGGTCAGAGATTGGCCTTTCATCACGGGCTGTTAGGAATGACCGAAGCCAGCAACAGCGAGATGGAGCCCTTCTCTCGATGCGGCTTGGCAATGCGGACATGAAATCCACCTCGTCAGTGCGCCCTTTCCATCGCAACCGCGCGTGGAAACAAGATGTTGTTTTCCAGGTGAATGTGCTGGTGAAGGTCCGTCTCAAATGCAGCCAGGGCCTTGTACAGCGTCTGGTAGCTGACGCAGGCGTCGGCCGGAGCAGCATAGCCGTTGCTACCCTCACGCATGGCGCGCAAGGCATTCCCTGCGGAATCGTGCTCGTGCTCCATCATGGAAACCGGGTTCTGCACTGTGCCAAACGGGCCTGGCACAATCGGTTCCTTCTGGATGGTAGCTTCTTCCATTCTTACCATGTAAGGAAACAGGACCATCTCTTCCTTCATCATGTGTGTGGTCAATTCCTGGGCGAGCCTTTGGAAGATCCCTCGAAGCTGCAGAAGCTCAGAGTGATTCTTTCCGTGCACTGAGCAAACCTTGTCGAAGAGCGGACCCAGACGAGCGATTTCCTCGCGTGTGTACTTGTGGTGAGTGTTCTTGATGTGCGCAATCAGGTCCGCGAGCGGCTCAACCTGCCAGTCCCGGTCTTTTTGCGCGGCGTGCGCCGCCTGCTCGGCCATCTCCAGCGAATCCAGCACCTGATCCATGTTCAGATTCGCAGTCCGGCAAGCTTCATCGAGCGACTTGTTGCCACCGCAGCAATAGTCGATGCCCAGCTTTTCAAACACTCTAGTGGCAGTTGAGTTTTCCAGGGCCAACTCCCGTACGGTCTTTTCGGTAGTGACGCTCATCGCATCCTCCTGCGGGCCGGATAGATGCTTCCGACCGCGCTTGATGGTTTGACGTTACAGGAGAAAAGGCAGGCTGCCGATGACTTTTGTCACAGTCATCTCAAAGGCGATTGGCGCAAACAATGTTCAATTAGCAGCACGAACAACAGAACCGGCAAACTGCACTAGAAGAAAGACACGGGTGAGCTACTCTGCAGAGTGTCGTTCGGCTTCGAGAGCTTTCCGGTCGCAGATGGTTAAACTGCGTCCATCTATTTTCAGCATCCCCTCCGCCTGGAGACGGGAAAGATTACGGGAAACGAGTTCGCGCACCGTGCCAATCTGTGACGCGAGTTCCTGGTTACTGACCGGAAGAGTGATTTCCACGCCCTCGCTCGTACGCTTGCCTTCCTTCTCAGCCAAGCGCAACAGGAAGGATGCAAGCCGGTGTCGCACCGTGGTGAATGAAAGTTCCTCGATAATTCCAACCAGGCGTCGAAGGCGCGCCCCAACGACCCGAAGAACCTTGAGTGCAACCTGGGGATGGGTCAGACACAGGGCCTGAAAATCCTGTTTGCTGATGAACAGCAGAGTCGCATCATCAATCGCAGCGACGGACGCCGGATAGCCTCCGCCATCGAACACGGGGAGCTCGGCGATAGAACTACCCGGTCCATCGATGCTGAGCACCTGTTCGCGACCGTTGGCGGAGCTTTTGAAGATGCGGACATGGCCAGTCTCAACCACGTAGAGTCCGGAGCAGGGCTCGCCTTCACCGAAAACGATTTCCCCTGCGGTGTAGCGGCGCGGAACCACATGCTGCAACAGGAAAGCCAGTTCGCCTTCCGCTAACCCTGAAAAAATTGCTACCTTCGCGAGCGTTTGTCCCGAGGTGAGCTTGATCTCTGTCACGGTGGTTATTGTAAGTCACGGTGGAAATCAATCCTGATGTCCATGCAGAAGCCAAGTCCAGATGGAATCCGAAGCACTGGGTGAGCCTGATTCCATATGGCGTCAACCAGCCGCACTCCAACGCCTACAAAGACATTTTCCGCAGCGTCGTCCAGAACCGCGACAATCTCGCGTATGGCTGGCGTATCTTGCTGTTACTGGCGGATCGTTAGTGAATGCGAGCATTAGGCTGCTCCAGTTTGGAGTATTCTGCCTTCGCTTGCTTCAGGACGGAGACGTCCGGGTCGGCTTCTCTCCAAAGCGTGAGAAAATCTTTGTAGGCGGCGAGCGCCCGGACGCGGGCGGCATCGGCGTCGGCTCCATGCGAGGTTCTCGAATCCAAGGCGTTGGCACGAGCCACTCCCAGATGCGCTAACGCTCCCGTCCAGCAGTTCCAGACAATACCGCTATGAACGAGAATCTTCTGAAACTCGGCGGCGGCGGCACTGCCCTGTCCGGATGCCAAGTATGCCTCTCCGCGTACATACACCGGATAGAGGCAGGAAGGATTGATAACGAACGCGATCTGTCCTAACTCGATGGCTGAAGCAGCTTGCAGGGCATTCAGGGCGAGAGCCGGATTCTTTCTATCCAGCGCCAATTGCGCCTGAATCGCTGGCAGCCAAAGCGAGTGCATCTGGGTATCCAGCGGGAAGCGTTTCCCTAAATCTTGGGCCAAAGACTCGGCTCGGGTCGTATCGCCCGCCATGGCAAACGCAAGTGCGGCTTCGGTTGTCGCGCCCGGACTTCCGGGAGCAAGCTTCAAAGCCTCTGTCGCTGACTGCCTGGCTTCTGTAGCATTGCCGTACGCGGCTTCCCGCTGAGCCGCAATCGCCTGCCATATTGCTCCACTTTCCTTACTGTCAGCTCGTATAGCCGAGTCTACCGCCCGCTTGGTCAGTTCCCGCGACTTGCCGAGATGACCAGCATATGCCTCGGTGTCGGATGCGAGCGCAAGTCCAACGTTCTCATATCCGGGCTTGCCCGCAAACCACTCCTGCTGTTCCGCCATCGCGGCGGAGTCTGAGCCGAGGAAGGCAAGAGCGTAGAGCGCACTGCGCGCTATTCCATCATCCAATTTTCGCGCCTGCGCATCACGAATGATGTTTCGCGCCTCGTCGAAGTGCTGCAAGGCAAGGCTGTAGTTGGCAACATTGTCGTAGAGGAAAAGCATTCCGTCTGGCATATGCACGGCCTGCCTGGTGATCTCCGCGGCCTTCTCATACTGCCCCTGTTCGGCGAGCACTAGGCCCAAGTTGCTATGCCCTGCGAGGTCCCGTGGGTAGCTGTCAATCTCCTCCTGATACGTCTGGGCCGCTTTATCCAGTTCTCCGGTGACACTCGAATAGTAGTCGGCGGCGATCGTCAGCTTTTCCCGTTCGCTGGCGTGCTCCCGCAACTGGAATGCCTTGGTAAGGTACTCGCTGGCCCGCCCTACCTCGCCGAGAGTGAAGTAGTCGCTGCCTATTGCCAAGTGGCCCATGGCAAAATTCGGATCAAGCTCGATGGCTCGTTGATCGTAAGGCAGGGCCGCGGCCACGCCTTTCTCGCGAAAGGCCTTTCTGCCCAGACTGTACGCCTTTAACGCTTCGAGCGATGACGTGGTGGCCTCTGCCAGCGGAACATCAAATTTCTGCACCGTAGCCAGCGATTCGCCCAGTTCGCCACGCAGCTTGGATGCCGCATTGCCCAACACATCCAACACCTTTTCCTTGGTCGCCGCCGTGACCTGCTCCTGCGCCAGCATGTCTCCGTTTTGGCAATTCACCGCCTCTAACCCCAGCACATACTCCCTGCCCAGACTGCCAATCGCTCCCGCAATGTAGGCCTGGCTGCCCGCCCGCTGGCAAAGCTCGCGGGCCACTTCGGGCGTGAGTTTCGTGCTGGCGGGACGGGTCATCTGTTGCAAGGTCTTCGTGACTTTGCTGTCGGAGAGCATACTTAGGAAGGGTGATTGTCGCAGGGAAACGTTGAGCGCCGTCTTCAGCGTGTCGTCGAACACCGATTCGCCGGTGCTGTTGGCAAAATCGGCGAGAACGATGGTGTCCTTCTCGGTCAGCCTGTGCGATAGCCGTTGGCGGAAACTGAAAACCATCGCGATTACCGCGGCGATCACGAGCACCACCAACACCGGGAGCCACAGCTTTCTCCCTGACCTGGTGCGGCCACCGCCCACGCGAGCCTGCCCTCCGGCTGCGACCGCCTTTAAATCACCGAGGATCTCTGCCGCCGACTGGTAGCGCGCCTGGCGGTCTTTCTGCAGGGCCTTAGCGATGATGGGTTCCAGCCCTTCGGGCAGTCGCGGATTCAGGCGCGTCAGCGAGGCCGGATCGCGGTTCAGGATGGCGTCAAAAACCACGGCAGCCGTGGTCCCATCAAAGGCACGCTGCCCAGTGGCCATCTCGTAGAACACGGCCCCGAGGCTAAACAAGTCGGTGCGGACATCAACTTCTTCGCCGCGGGCCTGCTCCGGCGACATGTAAGCGATTGTTCCGACCGCCATGCCCGGGCTGGTCAGCTGCTCCCCTATGCTCCCGTCCATCAGGCCGGGGTCTGCTGGCCCAGTCGCTACCCTATGGGGTGTGGGAGCCAGTTTCGCCAGGCCGAAGTCCAAAACTTTGGCCTGACCGCGCTGGGTAATGAAAATGTTGGCCGGCTTCACATCCCGATGAATGATGCCTTGTGTGTGAGCGGCATCCAGTGCCTCGGCGATTTGCGTTGCCAATAGCAGCAGCCGGTCACCTTCCAGCGGCTGGGAGGCGATGGCATGTTTCAGCGTCTGCCCCTCCATGTACTCCATGGCGAAGAAAGTTCGCCCTGCTTCTTCGCCGATGTCGTAAACAGTACAAATGTTGGGATGGTTGAGCGAGCTGGCAGCGCGAGCCTCGCGCTGGAATCTGACGATCGCAGTCGGGGATGCCGCGAAATTCTCCGGCAGGAATTTCAACGCCACCAGGCGTCCCAGGCGGGTATCGCGCGCCTTGTAGACTACGCCCATCCCCCCTCCGCCCAGTTTTTCGAGAATGCGGTAGTGGGAGACGATCTTGCCTACAACGGCAGCGCCACTCTTGTCATCTGACTGATTCTGTTCTGCCACCATCCGGGCGGCCACTTCCAGCGCAGGCGCTTCTATAAAGTTCTCTGCTGCTTGGTCATGGGCGAGCAGCGATTCCACATCCTGGCGGAGGGCCGCGTCGGCGCCACACGCACTCTGCAGAAATGCGGCGCGCTCCGCCGCGGCATGTTCCAGTGCGGAGTGGTACAACTGCTCCAGACGCCGCGCTCGCTCAGCATCCATCGTCCTTTTCTCCGCTCATGGCGCGCAGCAGCCAAGTTTTGGCAAATCTCCAGTCGCGCTTGACTGTCTCGGGGGATACCTTCAGAGCCTCCGCGGCCTCCTCCACTTCGAGTCCGCCAAAAAAACGTAGTTCCACGACTTGACTCTGCCTGGGATACAGTACGGCAAACTGGGTCAAGGCGTCGTCAAGCGCCATGATATCGGCATGCTTCTCTGGAGCCACGACCAGAGCTTCGTCCAAAGTAATCTGCACCGCACCTCCGCCTCGCTTCTGGTAGCGCCGGGAACGTGCGAAATCCGTCAGGATGCGTCGCATCATGCGGGCGGAAATGGCGAAAAAATGAGCACGGTCCTGCCAGTTCACCGCGTGGATGTCCACCAGGCGGAGGTAAACCTCGTTCACAAGAGCGGTGGTTTGCAGGGTGTGACCCGGATGTTCCCTGGCCATACAGCGGTGGGCCAGGCGGTGCAACTCGCTTTCGACCACCGGGGTCAAGCGCTCGAGCGCCTTGTCGTCCCCGCCGCCCCACGCTTTGAGAAGTTGCGTGACTTCGATTTTTGAGGGAACTTCCGAAGAACCCTGCATGGCTTCTGCCCTTACCCGGTGTAGGGCAAAGTATCACATTGGCCATTTGGTCTCCAGTGAATGCCGCAACAATTTGGGGAGTAAAGCTCCGCAGTGGCGTCGTACGGCACCGTTCCGTTTTTCCCGCATTGGGACGGAGTTTACTGTTTAGTATACCCCCCTTTGGCGTGCAAAATCTAGAAAACAAAGGATCTAATTTGTGAGTATGCGCTAGATCTTTGAGTTTTAAGGAGTTACACGCAAAATTTAGAAAACATGGGAGTTACGGCTGGCGGGTCGAGGCCTGCGGTTCCGTTTTGGAACTGGACTTGGTCGGTGCCTCAGCATGTCTGGGTGGGAGAACCCGGCTTTCCCGTTGGGGTTGGTCGTTTTCCGCTTCTTCCCATGGCTTGCGCCATGGGCTGCATTCTTTCGCCGCCTCGCGACTGAGACAGATGCGGAACGCTGCGGACCTGCGGAGTGCCGGTTGCGCCCTTGCCCGGGTCAGATTGTCAAAGCGGATTTGACATTATAGTAAATTTGCTATATTGTTGAGGTGCGGTTTGGGTGGGCTTCAACCTCCGGTGCTACGGCCCGTTGTCTGGCTCGGAAACTCGAAAAAGAACCTTCGGGAGTTCCCAGACGGCGCACAGAAACTGCTGGGGGACGAGCTTCAGCTCATCCAGTTTGGTGGTATGCCGAAGGACGCCAAACCTTTCAAGGGTGTCGGCAGCGGCGTTCTTGAGATTGCCCTGCGATACGCGTCGGACGCCTACCGGGTTGTGCTGGCGGTCCAGATCGGCAGGCGGATTCATGTTTTGCACGCTTTTCAGAAGAAGTCGAAGAAAGGCATTGACACCCCGAAGCGGGATGTTGACCTGATCAAGAGGCGATACGCCGAAGCACAGGAGTTGGCGCGTGAGTACGAAAAGACGAAAACAAATTGAGTGCGAAGAGAGTTCCGGAAACGTCTTCGCGGATCTGGGCCTCAAGGATGCCGACCAACTTTTGGCGCGCGCACAGATCGGATTCCATGTCTTCAAAATCCTCGAAGACAAGAAGCTGAAACAGCGCGAAATTGCCGAGGTTTTGGGCATTGCACAGCCCGACGTGTCGCACCTGATGAACGGGCATTTCAGCCGCTTCACGACGGACAAGCTACTCGATTTTCTGAAACGGCTTAACCGCAAAGTGACCATCGAGGTCAGCCGTCACCACAAAGGCGAACCCTACCAGCAGGTGACTTTTGCCCCTTAAAGATCTTCGTCCACGTCCTGCTTGGCCGAAAGGTAGAAGCTAAAAGCCGTTTCTCACATCAACCAAACCGCATCCACATCCACAAACACCTGGATTCGCGGGATGTACTGCTGGAGCGCATAGATCAGCATCGATGTCAAAAGTCGGTTGAGCTTCTCTCGGCTGGCCGATTTCAAAACGAAATGGTATCGGTAGTCGCGCTTCAACGCGCAATAGGCGGATAGTGCATCCGGCTGCGAAAGCGCAATTCTTTCATAGAATCCGACAAAGTCATGCAGCCCCGCATACTGCACTGCATAGTGATCCAAAGTGAGTCCGCAATCCAACTTTGCCTGAAGTCTGCCCACACCCCGCGCTTTCATTGGTATAATTTCTGGTTATCATGCAAAATCCTCGTTACGCCCTGGTGGCTTACGTGAGGAATGCTGTCGGGGAGTTTGTCGAGAACCTCCGGCAGGAACTGCATCCCGATCTGGCCCATCTGCCCGCCCATTTGACCATCCTGCCGCCTCGCCGGCTGCAGGGCGGGGAACTCTCGGCGTTGGAGACGCTGGAAGACATCTGCAGCCAAGCTGAGCGATTCGAGGTCACTCTGGGGGACGTGGAAACTTTTGTTCCTGTCACTCCCACGGTTTTCATTCGTGTGGCGCATGCCGCATACCGCATGCGCGAGCTGCACGATCGATTGAACACGCGGGCGCTCGCCGCTGAGGAGGAGTGGCCCTACATGCCGCACCTCACGATCGTGAAGGTCAGCACCGAGGAGCTGGCGGGACAGGCGTATATCTACGCTCGCGACCGTTGGGCGCAGTTCGTGGGCAGCCGTGGTGTTCCGGTAAGCGAGCTGACCTTCGTGCGCGAGCAGGAGCAGAATTGCTGGGTAGACTTGGCTGGGATCCCTTTGGGCCGCGGCCTGCTCAAGCGTTAGAAAGTCAAGGTCAGAATCTGCCCCACGGGTGACCTTCGGATTGTCCAAATTCCCGCTTTCCCCAGCCGGGTATGTCCTTGGGTACAAATCCCTCCCGTGCATTGCTAAGCGCGGAAAGCGAGTGTAAACCTGAAGTTGGACTCGCTGCGCAAGCCAGCTCAGGCATCCTTCCCCCAGCGAATTCCCGGCGGGTTTCTGGAGGTTTCATGCAGATTGGGGTTTACGGAGCGGGGTACCTAGGTACAGTGGTTTCCGCCTGTCTCGCCGACTTCGGCACCCCGGTCAGCTGTTGCCATCCTGATAGTTCGCAAATGGTCGCCATGGCCCAGGGCAGCGTGCCCTTTCACGAGAAGAACCTTACCGAAGTCATCAAACGTAACGTGCGCTCGGGACGGCTGGCATATTCCACCGACATCGAATCTTTTGCCCGCAAGGCGCAGGTGATCTTTCTTGCCGAGGACAGCCCCCAGCATTTGACCGATCTGGCTATTCGCATCGCGCGCGCCGCTGCCAAGCCTCCTATTTTGTCGCTAGTCACGCCGGTTCCGGTCGGCACCGCATCAGCGATTGCGCAGCGCATAATCGAGGCGGGCTTGCGGGCCACCATCGTTTCACAGCCCATGTTCTTCACCTCAGGCTGCGCGATTGAGGATTTCAATTGGCCGGACCGCATCATTCTGGGAACCGATTCGAACGAGGCGGTGCTGGCCCTCAAACAGATCTTCCATTCGCTGGTGATGCGCGGGGTTCCGGTTATCGTCACCAATCACGAGACTGCGGAGTTGGTGCGTGAATCCGCGACGGCTTTTGTCGCCACCAAGATTTCCTTTATCAACGAACTGGCGAGTTTGTGTGAACACGTGAACGCGGATGCGGTGAGCCTGGCGCTGGCTCTGGGTTTGGACAAGAAAATCGCGCCGCGCTGCCTGCAACCTGGAGCGGGCATGGGCGGGTTGTTCGCGGAGTCCGATATGGATTCGCTGGCCGACCTCGCCCAGCGCAACGGAGTGTCGCTGAAGATCCTGAGTGCGGCCCGCGAAGTGAATCACGGCTTAGCCGATCAAGTGATCGAAAAGATTTCCAAGTGCGTTCAGTCCGTACAGAACAAGGACGTGGGCATTCTGGGTTTGGCCTTTAAGCCCAACACCAATTCCGTCGCCGGTTCTTCGTCCATGCGGCTGGCTAAGAATCTGATCGCCCAGGGGGCGCGAGTGCGAGCCTACGATCCCGTTGCCCTGCCGGACGCGCGCCTTGAATTGAATGGCTCTGTGTATTATTGCGAATCTCCTTACGCCGCTGCCGAGGGGGTTGATGCCTTAGTGGTGGGCACCGGCTGGCCGGAATTTCGTGCTCTCGATTTCAACCGCATCAAACAAATGCTCCGCCGTCCGCTGATCGTGGATACCAAGAACCTGCTCGACTCCGTCCGCCTACGCGCCATGGGATTTGAGTACGTCGGCGTCGGCCGCGGCTAAAGAGGCTGCTGAAAAAGTATGCTTCACGCAGGTTTTGGGGAGGGCCCGACTTCAGTCGGGCCGCTGAGTCGTTCAAAATGTGTCCGCGCCTGAGGTGAGCTTTTCGCGTTCGCGACGACTTTTTCCGCAACCTCCAAAACCGAGCAGGGGCAGCCACTTCATCCGCACTGTTCTGCGCGCCAATTGTTATAATCGCTAGTACGCGGTGGGAGTAGCTCAACTGGCAGAGCACCGGACTGTGGCTCCGGACGTTGCGGGTTCGATTCCCGTCTCCCACCCCAGAATTCAAAGCACTGCGGAAACCCGGCCCACGGCATCCTATACCTTTCGCATGCAGGCCTTGAAATGTGACGAGGCAATGCGCGTTGACAGCATAGAATCGCCCCCCTACACTGACAGGCATGGAAGTCCATTTCACCCCCGAGCAGGAAGCGCAGTTATCCCAAATCGCCAGCCGCGCCGGTACGGATACCGAGGTCTGAGCGCGTATCCACATCCAGTGCCGTCCGATCACACTGCTCCGGGCTCATGTAGCCCGGGGTTCCAACAAAGCTGCCCGCTGGCAGGCGGAGCCATGTACATAAGGGTCCGGTAAATCGCGTCACGATGGTCGCGGACCGTTGTGGACAGCGAGCGTGCTTCCTCCGCGAAGGGCTTCAGTTTCCCGAGTTCCGCTTCCGCCCAAGGCGCAGGATCGGTCGAGGCCAGGCACTACATACCCGCGACAACGGTTCGCACGAATATCAATGGGGCCAGCGCATTCTTCATTTTCAGTATCTAGGTTGGCGTTCGTGGGGCAAGGGCTTCAATGGCAACGAGGTATCGTGGAATAGCCGCGAAGCGGCGCAAGAATGCAGCCTACGGGTCGGACGAACTCCGTCGCATGTGTGTCGATCGCAGTTCTGCCAGCAATACTTCTCGCAGAGTCGTGGGTTTCTTGTCTTGCGCGTGAACGGGAACAGCTAGTAGCAACAGCAGAAAAATCGGTATCCGTTTCATCGTTCGAGAATTCCTCCCTGCGATTTAGACGCTTCCGTCATCGGAACGCCTTTGACATCTGGCAGGTTGTAAGTCAGAAAAGCAAAAACGGGCGTTTGCTTCATCTGGCTCACAACCTCAATCCCGTGAGTGGCCCACTCTGGAGGCGGCCGATTGCAAGCGAGCCTCAGCTACGCCCGGCATCTCGACGTCGTTGTTCGGCTGCGGCTCGTATTACAGCACAAAAGACACAAGAGGCATGTGCTGTGCACGAAAATGACGATGTCGGTATTCCATGTTGCGGGCTGTATCGTCGGACACCTCGCGCCCCAGCATAGAGGGCCAGGTCGGTTCCCGCAAAAATCCTCGTTGAGCCCAGATTGAGGAAGAACGGTTTGGAAATACCAGCACTCTCGCGCTATTCGTTGCGAGGGCTACCGCGAGGCTTGCTCTTCGGATTTACCGCATTTGGGCCTAGCACCATTCGGAAATCAATGCAGCTTGTCTCTCGCGTCCCACACGCCCGGTGAATGACCCAACAGCTCTGGTCTGCGCTCTGTCCCTCGCAGCGATCAAGCCGCACCGGAATTCTTGTCAGCACATACTTCACCATTAAACTGTGAAGACGATGCCAACTCGCAGGAAAGGTTGCGCATCCTGGAAAGTGAGCTGGCTGGAGTCTAGAACCAAATCAATGTCCTCAATGCCACCTGGAAAAAAGACAGCAACGTCCTCTGGACGCGGTTCTTAGCTCCATCGTCCAATCAACCTGCTCAGGGGCTCGGCCACCGATTGAAATCTCACCAGGCGCACGGCGTCCCTGCCTTTCAATGAAGCCAGCGGCATCAGGCCGTTCTCCAATATGCGCTCTGCCAAGTCCTCCGTCATCAGTGCTTCAGCACAAGGCTGTAAACCGGATTCGCCGTTGTATTCGTAGGCATGGAGCGGCAATCCGTCGATTTCCGAGATCAGGTTTGAGCCCATCTCCCATCCGTATTCGGCGAAGGATTGAGCAAGAAGGAGCGCACAAGCGAATGCTGGATTGCCCCACAGGTAGTCTTCATGCGACGGACCGTCCGGCATCTCCTCAAAATCGAAAGCTTCCACGGGGGCAGTTTCTCTGCCGTATGGTAAGCGCAGCAGGAAGCGCGGAAGGGCCAAGCCGACTGACTTCGCTTCCGGAAGTGCTCTCAAAGCGGTCCAGACCTCGGCAGCATCCGCATTGTGCAATCCTCTCCAGTCTCGCGCTTCTGGGGTAGTAGCAAACGACTCCAATCCCAGTACGCGAGGACTGGCTCCCGCCACCAATGCCGCACCGGCCGCGGTCGCCACCTTCGCCAGCCTGGCCAGCAGTTCAGCATCTTCGCGTCCGGCTCCGAAGGTGTAGTTGCCGGCAATCACTGCCCAGGGTTCAGCGCCAGGAGTGCCGACCGATTTCTCGACGAGGAGGCGATAGGCTCCCGTTGCCCGCAAGTCGGGTGCTGATGCCAGATCGTTGGCCAATTCTGGTTTAGAGATGTCGATGAGATATAGCTTGAGTTGGGAGCTGGTTTCAATCCGGCGTACCAGGAGGAATACGGCTCTCCAGGCTGCCTCCAGCGCCTGGAAATCCGGGGTATGCAGCAAGGCTCGCATTTGAACACTCGTGGCACGATCGATGAGGGCAATAGCCTCAGCCTGTCGCGGATCTGCGGCCGCGACCAGATGTGGTTCGGTCATGCGGCGCACAAACTCCTGCAACTCGTCCGTACGGCGTGGCCGGTTCGCGGATGCCAGAGCCTCGGTCTGCTCGATCATTTCGTCCAGCAGGCTGCCGGAAGCCAGCCGGGATACCGAAGCCGCTGGGGGACGAGATGGCTCGGGCTCGCTTGGCTTTGACGTGGCCTTCTGGTTGTAGACCAGGCCCAGTTCTTCTGCTGCTTCCGCAAAGGTGGCAGGGTCCTTCAGGCGGGTTCGGACTTCGCGCAAGCGCTGGAAGATCGCGGCGCGTTCGAAGATCCGGTCGGGATGAAAATCATCCAGTTCGGCGAATCGCAAACGCGACATGCCGCTCTTGCCAAGAGGCAGTTGGATCTCGGCGCCAAGTTGAGCGAGAGCCTCGTCAAAATTATCACGATCAACCAATATTTCGCGGCGGTTCGCGATTGATTTCGGCTCACAGACGCCGCGATTGATCCGCCCACTGAAATCACCTATCAGCGCAATGCGGAACGGAGTTTCTGGATCTGGGATCGCGGGCGAGGTGTCTTCACCTGCGGTGAGTTTGATTTCACCAAAATTAAACCGTTTTGCCATAGACGGCTCTTTCTTCGTGCTTTGGTTGCTGAGGATTGAGGCCGTACGAATGTCGCTCGGTCCGCTTCGAGCTGCGGGCAGCAGCCTTCGTAGTTTACTCATCCAGAGGACAAGCCCGGCATCTTTCGGGGCGAAGTATTTGTTCTTCGGACAGATCGAGTTGACGTACCACGAATTTGCCTGACTGCATTGTGGCCGATCGGCCCGCATCGGCCAAGTAGTCTCCTACCAATTCCAGGGCGCGGTACTTTGTGGACGCAAGCACGTAGATGCTGTCGGTGCCGTGCAGGGTAATTTCGTAAGCGTTCATAAGCCTCCTCCGCCTGATCTGATGCCAACGGTTGCTGCAGGCCACAGTCAGCACGCCCTGTTACTTCCTCGCCGCCTCTCTCCAATCCTTCTGGTCATGCACCAGTCGTTGGATGGAGGGCTTGAGAGGCCGCGCCGAAGTCGGCAGCATAGCCCTCATGCCAGCAGGAGATCCTTGGCGGTATCGGCCGCAAAAAATTCGGCTCTAGAATCGGTCCGCTTCAAATGGCTTAACCTCGCGACTATTCCTCAGGGGCTGACATTTCGATGTCAGACAGGTGTTGTTTGCGGTGCAAGAAGAAATATGCCGCCAGCACCGTCACCATCAGCAAGCCGACCACGACCATCAGAATGGCAAAGTGCCCCACGGTGCGAACTGAAGCCAGAGCCTCCCGCGCGTCCTGGCTCATGATGACAAACCAGGCCAAATTAGGATACATCTGCTTTAGGCCGGTATCGGCGAAACCGATAATCCGGCTTCCACCCCTCATCGGGGCGATCACGTATCCAGCTTGCCGGCCTTGCAAGGAGCCGAGCGCATCGCGCACCGCCGCGTACTCTTCTGATTTCAACTTCGTGGAAGGGGCAACGTTGAGAGCACTGACTACGGTGCCATCCTCCCCCACGACAATCGTGCGGGCGGAGCGGCCGACCTGCGCCTGGGTTAGACGCGAAAAAAGACTGGAAACATCGATCAGCGCACTGGCCGCGCCGATGAATCTCCGCGATTCTTTGCCGTATACCGGGAAACCGATTCGGAAATAATCTGTCCTGCTTTCCTCGTCATAGAGGACTTCGGAGACATAAATACCGCCCCTGCCATGCGCCGAAACCGCCTGCCAATATACGGTGTCCACCGGGGCGTAATGCAGGGGTTTGTCAGTGGCTGCGATGGGAACGCCATTTTCATCGGCCACGATGATTTTGAGAAAGCGCGGATCGATCTCGCGACGGCGTTGCAGTAGATGCGAAACCGCCGACGCCAACATCGCTTTCACTACAGCGTCCCCCGCTGGTGCGTCCCATTGCTGATCGATCTCCGCAATTTTTGCCGCGCTCGCCTCTGCGCTCCTCCGCTCGTAGGCCTGGTTGGCCGTCACGACCGCGTCGACCACCGCCGGTTCCATGGCAATCGCGCCGACATCGATTACACGATCGTTGACAAATTGAACTGCAGTCGTGGCGTCGGCTTGGGCAATGGTCCGAAAGTGCGTTCCGACGACCTGTTCCAGGGACGTGTTGCTCTCGGAGCTCAGATACAGGCCAACAAAGTTCAGGGGCACGATAATAACAACCAGCGCGATCAGCAGATTCTGTAACGACACCTTAATTTCCAACGAATCGGAGCGCATACTTTGCCTCCTTTCTTTGGGTCGCGCACGCTCGCTAGTTCCAGGTCTCCTCGCGATAGACTCGGCGGCCAGAAACACGGTTACGCTGTTGACCCCCTACCGCACATACCCACCTAAGCGCTCCACCCACAGCGGCGTGCCGTCCGGTTGGCGAAAGGCGGAAGTCTGATCGCCACGGGTGATCTTGCGGGCGATCATCGCATCGTGACCTTCGTACGTCACCATTGACCCGACTACCGCAATCTGGTCGCCTTTGCTAAAGCTCACGCCGTTGCCCTGTAGAAAACGGCGAGGCGCTACGTGCACCTGCAGAATTCCATCCTGGGTTTTGAGCATCAGGTGCGTTCCCTCATCGCCATTGACCGGACACCAGAACTGCTGTACCTCTTGGACAACGCCTTCGACCTTCACTTCGGTGGCTGCGTTGTACTTCGGCGCTCGCTGTCTCGCGCCCTTGCCAAGGATCAGAATTGCGACCAGAACAAAGGCAACCAGCGTAAGTATCTTAAGCATTCTCATGACCTGCTCCTTTCACCAATCGAGCGATTCAATCTTTCATCGTCGCCGGTTCAGGTGCTGACCGTCAGCACCGGACACTTGGAGTGACAAATGACTTGATACGACACGGCCTTAAGAGCATGGGCGGAAACTTTCGCGGACAGAGGCCGGTTTGCCCCCATGACGATCAGGTCGGCGTGTCGTTCGTCGGCTACCTTCAAAATTCCCTCCGCCAGGAAGTCAAAGCCAACCACATACTCCGGTTCGCACCACAGCTTGATGCTTGCTGGCAGCATGCTCTCCAGTTTCTGCTGCGTGCTTGCTGTTACCCGGGCTTGCCATGCGTTAATTGTCTTTTCGTTGTAGAAGGTTACTCCCGGCCCAGGCAAAGCTGCTGGCGGCATCAAGTGCAGGACAATCAGCTTCGCTTGAGACTGGTTCGCGAGAAGCAGCGCGTACTCAAAAGCTTTCTCGGAAGCTGGATGAAAATCGGTTGCAAAGAGAATTCGATGGATTTCTCCGGATGCGCCGAAGGAAATATCAATGTGCGGCCCGACGGTAATCACCGGACACACCGCGTGTCGCACGACTTCTTCGGCCACCGAGCCTAGTACCAGTTTCTTGATTCCCCCGCGCCCATGGGTTCCCAGCACTACCAGCTCTATGTTCTCGTGACGGATCACAGTTGAAAGCACACTCCATACTGAACCCGTTCGCAGCACGGTTTCATGGGGAATCGGTTGCAGTTCGCTTCGACTGGCCAGCACTTCCATCTCCCGCTCAGCCTCGTGCCGCATCCAGTCCGTGGGGGGCTCTGGAATAAAGGCAGTAAACTGCGCAGGCAGTACGTGGACGACATAAATCTTCGAGCCGTGGAGGCGGGCAATCGCGGTGGCATAATGGAATGCCTTCTCCGAGGCCTCAGAAAAGTCGGTTGCCAGGAGGATGTTCTTAAATGAAACGCTCGCGTGCGGCTGCGGCACTTGCGGTTCCTGCACTTCAGCCAGAGTTGTCATAAGCGCCTCCTTTCTTCGGACGCTAGGCGGCTGACTTTGGAGGAGATCCCTCAAAACTGGTGATAGGGCTCGCCTGGATCTGCTTCTCCTCAAGTCTCTTGATCGTTGCCGTCAGCCAATTCCGCAGAGCCTTTTCTAGTTCTTCTTGCGTGCCCGTTCGATAGAGGCTGTCCACGGTCTCGCAGGCATCATTCAATGGGATGTGGTGGCATGGCACCGGCTCAGAGCGACACTCAGAGGGCACAAACTCCATGAGTGCACAGTCTGGACAAGTAGCGGCGCCGTACCGTGGGCAGGTTGGTGAATCTTGAAATATAAACAGTGGTCGGCACGGAGTTGGAGCGCGGTATAGACCCAGCTCGAGGAACTCGCGTTCGAGTCGTAGAGTATCGAGGACGTCGAAATTCTGTCCGGGCACAGGTGCCTCCAACGGCTGGCATTTGATTCAGATCGCCCGGTCGCTACCTCTATTTATAGCCTCGAACCCGACCAGCTTTCAGTGATCCAGCGCACATCGTCAAGTGACTAAAGCGATGGCGCAACAGATGCTGACAGGTGCGTTCGAACTCCACACCGCCAAGGCCAACCAACGAGCGTCCGAGAAGAAATAAACAACAGACATGCTAAATTGCGGCCCTACCACGCCCTTGCGGAATCGACTTCTGAGGACTGCGCCAAAATCACTTAGCCCACGCCAAACCGTCTGCGCCGTGCCCGGCTTCGATCAATTTCACGCTCCAGCTGCCGATCTGAATCGCTGCCAACTGATTGCTGTGAGAGCAGGAGACGTAAGCGACCTGACCGTCCGGACGGATCAGTACTTCCTGAGGAGCCGGGGGCACGGTAATCGTCTTGACTATCTGCAAAGTCGCGAGATCGACCACCGCTACACCATTCGCCTGCGGCACCGCCACCAGCAGCCATTTTCCATCCGGTGTGGATGCCGTGCCGTATCCTGTGCCGGGCAGCGCAATCCAGCGATCCACTTTGTAGGTTGCGGCATCGATCACCGCCAGCCGAGGCTTCTCTGCGTCCGACGTGAACACCCAGCGGCCGTCGGGCGTGACCGAGACGCGCTGCACGTGTCCCGCGACGGGGATCACCGAGAGGGTTTTTCGTCCCGCAAGATCGAGCACCGATACCGTACCGGGCCCAACGTTCGCAGTGTAGCCGTAGCGCCCGTCTAGGCTGATTGCCAGCATGTGGGATTCGGCCTGCCCAGTCGGAACGCTCCCGACAATCTTCAGAGTTTGCGGGTCGATGATGGTTACAGATTTGTCTAGCTCGGTAGTCACATAGAGCAGCCCGTCTTTCGGCCCGAAGACGGCGCAATGGGGACGAACGCCGTGCCCAAAGTCGATGGTGTGAATTACTTTGCGGGCACTGAGGTCGATGACATCCAGCGTGCTTCCGTCCGTGCCCGGCAGGCCGACTCCAGAGTTGCCGTAGATCGGCACGAATGCCCGCTTGCCATCGGGAGATGCGGCAACCTCATGCCCAGTCACGCCTCCCTCGGCGACGGTCGCAATTTGTCGTCCAGCACTTGGATCGATGAGACCAAGGGTCTGATCGCCTTTATTGGCGACGAGCAACAGGCCCGTCGATGGAGACGACGGAGCGGCGAGAGCCGAGGTTAACAGGGCTGCCAAAATGAGCGCCAACGCGAGAAATCGAGCCATGGTGTTTTCCCCTTGAATTCATCCTATCGCGCCATACTATCGCGCCTTGGATTCGTCGAGCTAGCTCGCGGCGGCATGACTTATCGTTTCTCCACCTTACTCACGTTGTCATCGGGGTTACGGTCGATGAGTTTATCGAGTGGATCAATTCCCGCTTGAGCCAGGCGCTTGTCGACTGTGCGGGCGAATTGGGTTTGCTCCTTGTCGCAGAATCTAAAACGCCGATGTCAATCCAGTCAGGGAGGGCGCGGCCACACAGATAGCCATCGTCGCGTCCATGTAGGGGGGTGCAGCGGACTACCAGCTGTGATGATCGTCACTGCCGGGTAAATCCTCCCAAGTTCGCGCCCAGCAGGGCCTTAGCACGAACCAGGCGACAGGCTCCAAGCCTTGGCGCATTCAAGATGCATGCTTCCGTCACGCTAATGGGTGACCCGAGTCACTGACAGCTTCTGGCCGTTAGACCATAACTGCTGCTACGTTCGCAAAGTGCCGCTCGGCACGAGAATTGGGCGGCACGATTCGAACGAACGTTCGACAGACGCCGAGAGGTGGTTTGTGCCAGTTCTCTTCGCCGCCGCCAGGGAAATCGCACCAGTTCTGGGCCGTTATCCCGTCGACTCCCATTACATTGAGGACAACCTGCTGACCCGCGCGCCCGCCGACGCCATCAACCTGATGCGGGAGGATTTCGCACTTGAGCCGGAGCGTTTCCGGCTGAAGGGGGTCTCGGTTTCCGAAGGTCCGCGTTTTGTCCAGTTGGTCACAGAGATGGTCGAGCAAGTAAGGAGGCTCGGTCCAAGTCCGTATCGAACGCAGTAATAACAAATCGTAGGAGACGAGAACGAAGCACTACTAATTCAAGTCCGGTAGGGAGGTACAACATGGCAGCTCGACTTGCCGAAGAATGGTTTGCCATATGCGGAGGCTGCGAGGTAACCATCCTCGATATCGGCGAACCGCTACTCGATGTACTCAAACAGGTAGAAATCGTGCACATGCCGGTACTGATGGACCACAAGCTTTACGGTCAGACTGGCGAAGGTACAGAGATGGAAATCCCCGCGGCGGATGTCGGGCTGATATCGGGAGGAATCCGCAGCGAAGAACACAAGAAACTGGCGCTGGAGATGCGTAAGAAGTGCAAGATCCTGATCTCTCTAGGTTCTTGCGCCTGCTTCGGCGGTGTGCCGGCGCTGGCGAATCAGTTCAGCAGAGAAGAGTTGTTGGAGAAGGTCTACCGCGGCAGCGTGACCACTGAAACGAACGGCTTACCCCACGAGCAGATTCCCGCGCTGACCGACCGAGTCTACGCGCTCCACGAAGTGGTGAAGGTGGATGCGTATCTGCCCGGATGTCCAACCACGCCCGAGATGGTGGCCGGAGCGCTGGTTGCTCTTATTGAAGGCAAGCCCCTGCCCGCGCTGGCGTCGAAAAGCGTTTGCGACGAGTGTCCCACCAAGCGGGAAAAGAAGGCGGCGGTCTCCACGCTGAAGGGCCACCTGGATCCGCCGGAATTCAAGTTTGGAGCGCCCCTGAGCGAAATGCGCTGCCTGATGGAGCAGGGCATCCTGTGCCTGGGGCCAGCGACCCGCGCCGGCTGCGGCGGCAGCAACGGCAACCCGCGTTGCATCCGCGCCTACATGCCCTGCGAGGGTTGCTTTGGCCCGCTGTCGGACAAAGCCAATCCCATGGTGGACATGATGGGGGCGCTTTCTTCCGTCGGACTCGATCCCAAGCAGATTCCGGATCGGGCCGCAACCTTCAACCGTTTTGCTGGCGCTGGCCGTCTGCGGCCAATGCCCCGGAGGTGATCCATGGCAAAGACACTCGTCATTCAACCTGTTACCCGCATCGAGGGCCACGCCAAGGTGACCATTCAACTCAACGATGCCGGCAACGTGGACTCCGCCCGGGTGAACGTCATTGAACTGCGCGGCTTTGAACGCTTCTGCATTGGCCGCCCAGTCGAAGACCTTCCTCGCATCACGCCGCGCATTTGCGGAGTGTGTCCGTGGTCGCATCACCTGGCCTCGGCCAAGGCTTGCGACGCGGTCTTTGGAGTCGAGCCGCCCCCGGCGGGAAAGAAGCTGCGCGAGCTGTGCAACAGCATCGCGTATATGGAAGAGCACATTCTGCACTTCTACTTCCTGGCGGGAGCGGATTTTCTGCTTGGGCCGGATGCTGACTATTCCATCCGCAATGTCATCGGCGTGCTGCAGGCGGCGCCGGACATTGCCAGAAAAGTGGTGAGGGTGCGCCACCTCTGCGCCAAGATGCTGGAAGTCCTGGCGGGCAAGGCGATCCATCCCCAGGCCGCCGTTCCTGGCGGATTCAGCAAGCCCCTGGCTCCTGCCGAGCGCGACCAGTTGCGCAAGCAGGCCGATGACACGCTGGATCTCGCCAAGTTCTCCATTGCTTTTGCGAAGGAGAATGTCTTCCCCAAGTACCTCGACGTGGTGAAGTCGCTGGGAGTGATCACTACCGGCTTCATCGGCACCGTCAAGGAAAACGGCGCGCTCAACCTCTATGACGGAAAGCTTCGGCTGATGGCGCCCAATGGCTCTTATCAAGACTTTCCGTACGACCGCTATACGGAGTTCATCTCCGAGCACATTGAATCGTGGAGCTACTTGAAGTTCCCCTACGCCAAACAGTGGGGCGAAGGTTTCTCCATGGATGTCGAAAATCCCAAGGGCGTGTATCGCGCCAACACGCTGGCACGGATCAACGTCTGCGACTTTATCGACACGCCGCTGGCGCAGGCCGAGTTGGAAGAGTTTCGCGCCAAATTCGGGCGGCCCGCACAGCTCACGCTGCTCTACCACTGGGCGCGGCTGATCGAATTGCTCTACAACGCCGAAAACACGATCCGCCTGCTGGACGATCCCGAGATCACCAGCACCGAAACCCGGGTGAAGGTTACGCCGCGGGCAGCGCGAGGCGTGGGCGTTACTGAAGCGCCGCGCGGCACGCTCATCCACGACTACACCACCGATGCCGACGGCTTGGTCACCAACGTCAATCTGATTGTCGGCACGACCCACAACAACGCTCCCATCAATATGTCGGTCACACAGGCCGCCAAGAGTTTGATCCATGACGGCAAGTACGACCAGGGAGTGCTGAACACAGTAGAAATGTCAATCCGCGCCTACGATCCATGCTTTTCCTGCGCGACCCACCGGCTGGACGGGAAGCTGTCGGTCAAGCTGGATATTTTCGACGCGGAGGGCAAGTTGCTCGGCTCGCTGGCCAATTGAACGGCAGCGATGGGAGGAAGATGCATGCAGGATATCCTTCAATCCGATCTCCCCGACTTCTGTCGGAAGCCGACCGTAGTGCTAGGCGTTGGGAATATCCTGTTTGGAGATGACGGCTTCGGGTGCGCGGTAGTTGACTACGTCGAGGCTCACTACCCCGTGCCCGAAGCCGTTTGCTTGCTGGACGTCGGCACCGGCGTGCGCAAGCTGTTATTCACTCTCTGCCTGAGTCCGGCGCGTCCGCAGCGCTTGCTCATTTTGGACGCAATTGATGCCGGACGCTGTCCCGGCGAGATTTTCGAGATCGATCCCGCCGAGATTCCCCCGGTCAAGCTTGACGACTTCTCGCTGCACCAGTTGCCCACGTCCAACCTGCTGCGCGAGTTGCAAGAAACCTGTGGGGTCGAGGTGCGGGTGCTGGCTTGCCAAACCGGGCCTCTGCCGGAAGAGATCTGCCAGGGTTTGTCGAAAGCAGTCAACGGCGCCGTGCCGCAAGCGGCGCAGTGGCTGGTCCGCGAATATTTCTCCCGCGCCACGGCGTCGCGAGTGAACAACATTTTCGCAGCATCGTGTGAACAGGCTGGAGGCATGGTATGAGCCCGAATCTCGCAATGATCAGCGATGGAAAGAAGTTTATGTGGGATGGGCAGCGATACGACAGCAAAGAAGAAGCATCACGCATAGCGAAGGCATATCAGGACGAAGCCTTTCAGATTCAGATAGTGGACGAAGGCGGGAAGTTTCTGGTGTACACCAGAAGATCCGCCAACGAAGTCGTCGTCGCCGCACAGTAGCGAGCACTCTCGCTAGAGGTGGCAAATGGCTGTAGACATATTGCCGGTTCCAAGCGATCCGACCCTGCTGGCCGACATTCGGCGGTATGGGAAGTTCGACCCCACAGGCTGCTATCAGTGCGGAAGCTGCACCATCTCGTGTGATCTGGTCGGGAATTCTGTGACCTTCCCCCGCAGGAGCATTCGCTACGCCCTGCTGGGACTGCGGCAACCGCTGATCGAAAACTTGGACCCGTGGGTCTGCCACGATTGCGGCGACTGTTCTCTGGCCTGTCCGCGGCAGTCGGAGCCCAGGATCTCCATGCTTACGTTGCGACGCTTCCTCAGCGTGCAGTACGACTGGACGGGCATGGCCTCCAAGCTGCTCCAGTCCAAGGCGTGGTACCTCGGTTCTTTATTCTCTGTGGCTGTTATCGTCCTGTTCCTGATCGTGGCTTACCACTTGTGGCACCTGGGGATGGCCGCTAAGGACTTCGCCACCACGCCGTTTGGATTGGATCACATGTTCCCGATCATCACCTACTACACATTGACGGTGATGCTGCTTCCGCTGTTGCTGTTGTTCTCGCGTGTCTTCCGCATCTGGCGGCTCACCATGGCTGGCGAAAGGCCGGCGCGCGCACCGCTTTTTCTCTACGCACACGAGGCCTGGATCTACGTCTACCAGTCAGTAACCCATTCGTTAATGAGGAAGTGTCCAGAAAAAGGCCGGTGGCTGGGGCACTGGATGCTCGCTCTGGGCGTGGTAATGATGCTGACCATCAAGGTCTTCGCTCTGCGGTGGTTTCAAACTGACAACATCTACCCCTTGTACCATCCCCAGCGCTGGCTCGGATACCTCGCGACCGGGCTCATCCTCTATGGCCTCAGAGAAATCTTCGTCGGGCGACTGCGGGCACAGAAGGAGATTTATAAAGAGTCGTCCTTTCAGGATCTCGTATTTCCCGTCTTGTTGGTCTCGACCGTGCTCAGCGGTCTGGCGGCGCACACGGCCCGCTACGCCGGCTTTGCACTTACCTGTCATTACCTATACGCCCTGCACATCATGATCGCGACCCCGATGCTGCTCGTAGAAATGTCATTTGGAAAGTGGTCGCACATGGTGTATCGGCCGCTAGCGCTGTATTTCCTGGCGGTCAGGGAGAGAGCCGCGCGGCAGGCGCCCGCGGCGGAGGTTGTTCCCCATGCCCTCTGACAAATCTCAAAGCGCACCGGTGGGCGCTGCCCTGGTCGTGGGCGGCGGTATCGGCGGCATGCAGGCAGCCCTCGATCTCGCCAACGGCGGCATCAAAGTTTATTTGGCTGAACGCGGCCCTGCCATTGGCGGGGTCATGGCGCAGCTCGACAAAACTTTTCCCACCAACGATTGCGCGATGTGCACTATGGCGCCGCGCCTGGTCGAGATTGGCCGGCACAAGGACATCGATATTCTCACCTTGAGTGAGGTGGAACGCATCGAGGGCCGACCCGGAAATTTCACGATTAGTATCAAGCAGCAGCCGCGTTTTATCGATGCGGCAAAGTGCACCGGTTGCGGCGCCTGCACAACCGAATGTCCAGTAACGCTGCCGTCCGAGTTCGACCAAGGGCTGGGACAACGCAAGGCGATCTACCGGCCGTTCCCGCAGGCCGTTCCCAATATCTTCGCCATTTCGCGCCGCGGGAATTCTCCCTGCGAGGCCGGATGCCCCATCCACCAAAGCGCACAGGGGTATGTGACTCTGATTGCGCAAGGGCGCTTCGAGGAAGCACTCCAGGTCATTCTGCGAGACAACCCGATTCCGTCGATCTGCGGTCGCATCTGCACCCATCCCTGCACCGCCGCCTGCACCCGCACCAACGTGGACGACGCGGTGAATTTGCCAGCGCTGAAGCGCTTTATTACCGACCATTTTTCGGACTACAAGTTGCCGCAACCAACCGTGCCCGAACGTCCGGAGAAGATTGCTATCGTGGGGTCGGGCCCGTCCGGGCTGCTTTGTGCCTATCAGCTGCGGCAAAAAGGTTACAGCACGACCATCTTCGAGGCACTCCCGGTGGCGGGCGGAATGCTGGCCGTCGGCATTCCTTCCTTTCGTTTGCCTCGGCCTTTGTTGAATGCTGAGCTGGCCAGGCTGCGCGCCATAGGGATCGAGATCCTGGTGGACACGCCGGTGGGTCGCAGCATCACGTTCGAAGAACTGCGCAAGAGTTACGCCGCGGTCTTCGTCGCCATCGGCGCCCACGTGGAACGTAGACTCGGAATTCCAGGAGAAAATCTCGCCGGCGTTACGGGTGGCGTGGAGTTCCTACGGCGAGTGAATCTCGAAACTCCGATAGCGCCGGGGCATCGTGTGCTGGTGGTGGGAGGAGGCAATTCCGCGCTGGACGCGGCGCGCGCTGCCCTTCGTTGCGGGGCTGCCGAAGTGACGATCGTCTACCGGCGAACCCGAGCAGAAATGCCCGCTGACCATCGTGAGATCGAGGACGCGGAACGCGAAGGCATCAAGTTGATGTTCCTCGCCGCACCCAAGTCATTCCAGTCGGGCCCCAGCGGGCGCGTAGCTGGCCTGGAGTGTCTGAAGATGAAACTCGGCCGGCCCGACGCCAGCGGCCGGCCAACTCCGGAACCGATTCCAGGCTCCGAGTTCGCCATTCCCTGCGACGCTGTCGTGGCCACGATTGGCCAAATCCCCGATATAAATGGCCTCGGTGAACGGCTGGGTCTGGCGACCACAAAATCGGGCACGCTCCGTGCCGATCCGCTGACGCTCGAGACCGAGCTGCCCGGTGTGTTCGCGGGCGGGGATTGCGTGACCGGTCCTGACGTGGTCGTGACGGCGATGCTCGCGGGCAAGAAGGCCGCCAACTCTATCGATCGCTGGCTGAATCACCAGGACCTCCGCGCAGAGCGCGAATTGGAAGGGCCGTACCATACCGCGTACACCGTGGACACGGCCGGCGTGCTGATGCAACGCCAAATACCCGTACAAGCCCTCGACCCCAAGACTCGTGGAAGAACGTTTGCCGAGGTCCACGTAGGCTACACGCGGGAAGAAGCAATTGCCGAGGCTAAGCGCTGCCTCGCCTGCGGCATCTGCTGCGATTGTCATGTCTGCGCAACCGCCTGCCAGGCCAATGCCATCGACTATGCACAGAAAGCGGAGACTCACGAATTGAAGGTAGGAGCAGTCGTCCTCGCCCCCGGATTCGAGATCTTCGACGCACGGTTGAAGAAGGACCTGGGTTATGGCCGCTTCCCCAATGTGCTCACGGCTCTGGAGTTCGAGCGGATTCTCTCCGCCTCCGGACCTTACTCCGGCCATGTGCGCCGGCCTTTCGACCAGCAGGAGCCGAAGCGAATTGCCTTTCTGCAATGCGTTGGTTCGCGGGATTTCGACCGCGACTATTGTTCGTCCGTTTGCTGTATGTATGCCACCAAAGAAGCTATCATCGCCAAAGAGCATCTCGGCGAAGGTCTGCAATGCGACATCTTCTTCATGGACCTGCGCGCCTTCGGCAAAGGCTTCGAGCAGTATTACCGCAGAGCGCAAGATCTGGGTGTGCGCTATATCCGCTCTCGCGTGCCCAAGATCGAGGAAGTCCCAGGGACGCGGAACCTGATCGTCAATTATCTCGCCGAGAACGACAGAAAGCTTTCCCAGGAATACGACTTGGTCATCCTATCGGTGGGCATGCAGCCACCCAAAGACGTCAAAGTGCTGGCCGAACGATTCGGCGTTGCGCTCAATGAATTCAATTTCTGTGGAACCTCTACGTTCAAGCCGGCAGAATCGTCTCGCGAAGGAATTTACGTCGCCGGGCCGTTTGCCGCGCCCAAGGACATTCCGGAAACTGTGATGCAGGCTTCGGCGGCCGCGTCTCAAGTGCTCTCGCTCTTGCGGGAGGCCCGCGGCACGCTGATCACTCCCAAGGTTTACCCACCGGAAAGAGAGGTAAAGGGAGAAGAGCCGCGCATCGGAGTTTTTGTCTGCCACTGCGGAACCAATATCGCCGGCGTGGTCAATGTTCCCGACGTCGTGGAATATGCCAAGACCCTGCCCAACGTCGTGTACGCGGAGAACAACCTTTACACCTGCTCCAACGATACCCAGGATCGGATCAAGGAGAAGATCGCCGAACACAATCTGAATCGGGTGGTGGTGGCCTCCTGCACCCCGCGAACACACGAACCCTTGTTCCGCAACACGCTGGCCGAGGCCGGACTCAATCCCTACCTGTTTGAGATGGCTAACATCCGGGACCAGTGCTCGTGGGTACATATGCACGAGCCGGAGAAGGCCACGGAGAAATCCAAAGACTTGGTTCGCATGGCGCTGGCCAAGAGTCGGCTATTGCAGCCGCTGCACCGGCAAACGGTCAGGATAGAAAAGTCAGCCCTCGTGATCGGCGGAGGAGTGGCGGGCATGACCGCCGCCCTGACGCTGGCGCGCCAGGGTTTTGGTGCCTATCTGGTGGAAAAGGAAAATGAGCTCGGCGGAAATCTGCGCCACATCCATTACTTACTCAACGGGGAAAGGCCACAGGACGAATTAGCGAACCTGCGCGACGAGATCGAACAGAACAACAGAATTCATGTGTTTACCAGTGCGGCCATCGAAAAGATCGAAGGCACCATCGGCAACTTTAAGACAACGATCACAGCCAAGGGCAACACCACTGAAGTCACTCACGGGGTCGTAATCGTGGCCACGGGAGCGAAGCAGTATCAACCAAAAGAATACCTGCATGGACAGGACGACGGCGTCATTACGCAGCGTGACCTCGAAGCACGCCTCGCTTCCGGCGATGGCTTCCTGTCGCAGGAAGGCAATCGGTCCGCAAAAACCGTCGTCATGATCCAGTGCGTGGGCTCGCGTGAAGCCGACCATCCCTATTGTTCCCGGGTGTGCTGCGCCGATGCCATCAAGAATGCCCTGAAGATTAAGGCACTCTCTCCCGAGACCCACGTGTACATTCTCTACCGCGACATCCGTACCTACGGCTTCAAGGAAAGCTACTACACCAAGGCACGCCAGCAAGGCGTCGTCTTTGTGCGTTACGACGAAGACCGCAAGCCCGAGGTATCACGAAATGGCAAAGGACTCGAGGTCACCGTCTACGACCAGACCCTGGGGATGCCGATAATGATCTCCGCTAGCCTGGTGGTTCTGTCCGCCGGCATTCATCCTCAGGAAGACAATCGGAAGATCGCGCAGTTCCTCAAGGTTCCGCTGAACAGCGAGGGATTCTTCCTGGAAGCCCATATGAAACTGCGCCCGGTAGACTTCATGACCGACGGCGTCTTTTTGTGTGGACTGGCGCACTCTCCGAAGAGCGTCGACGAATGCATTCTGCAGGCCCAGGCAGCGTCCGCGCGGGCGGCCTCCGTCCTCGTCCAGGACAGCCTCGAACTGGGGGCGAATATCTCGCAGGTGGTGGACGAGAGCTGCGACGGTTGCGCCTATTGCGTGGACACATGCCCTTACAAGGCGATCTCCTTGCTCGAATACAAGTGGCAGGGCTCGATCAAGAAGGTCGTCGAAACCAACGACTCCACGTGTAAGGGCTGTGGCTGCTGCCAGGCCACGTGTCCCAAGAAGGGCGTATTCATCCGTGGATTTACCCTCGATCAGATCGAGGCTCAGATCCATGCTGCTTTAGGAGTAGAGTGATGGACGACAACTTTCAGCCTTTGATCATCGCCCTGTGTTGCAACTGGTGCTCCTATGCCGGAGCAGACTTGGCAGGTGTTTCCCGGACCCAATACCCGCCCAGCATCCGCATCGTCCGCGTTATGTGCTCGGGCATGGTGCATCCCAACCTGGTGATTGATGCGTTCACCAAGGGGGCGGACGGCGTCCTCATCTGCGGCTGCCATCATGGAGATTGTCACTACCAGGAGGGCAATTACAAAACAGAAAAACGCGCGGAAGCCATCAAGCTGATGCTTGCGGATTTCGGCATCGAGGAAGAGCGCTTTCGCCTGGAATGGGTTTCCGCAGCCGAGGGGCCGAGGTTTGCGCAGGTGGTGCGGGAGTTCACCGAGCAAGTGCAGAAGCTGGGGGTCAGCCCGTACAGGTCGTAAATTACAAACTCTGAACCGCAACTCACATTCAGCAGATCGCAGAAGACGCTAGCACCAAACCCGCGCTAGTCTCCCATCGCCTTTGCCATGATGGCTCCCCACTTCACTTTGAACATGGGATCGCCGGGCACATTGTCGTTGAGGTGAATGTACGGTTTTTTGTTGGAGTCATACCCGAGGTGGAACGCCGCTACCATCACGTCAGTGGTGATCGGCTTGTGGGTCTTGGGGTTCACCTGCTTCCAGATCTTGGACAGTGAGACGTACTTACCTTGGTAGTATTGCGTCTGATAATAGATGACGCGTTTGCTGGTTGCTTCCGGCGCGGATTGGGCGAAGCCACCGCCCAAAGCGAGCGCACTGGCCAGAGCCATAGAACACACAACGCGAAGATTTCGAATTGAGTTCATAAAGTTCACCGGCAGAAAAAATGCTCGCGCCAGCTATTGCTGTCAACCTCACGGTGCGGGCTCGGCGTTCTTCAATGCCTCATCGAGGCCCAGATTGCTCTTGGGCGCGCTGCCTTCGATGATTCGCCAGCCATCGTCGTATTGGCGGAACCCCACGATGGATTTGTACTGCACGCCACCGGCATAGAGCGCGGCTCCGACTTCATTGAGCGGAATCCACTTCCACTGGAAGTCTACATCGGCGGCGGTGCCGCTTCTGCTGATCCCGGTGATTCCGGTCAGTTGTCTGCGGGCAACCGGCACGTCGAAGTATTGTGAATTCGCCGCGCCGCTGGGGATCAGATCATGAAAGGTTTCCACTCCGATCGGAGTCAGCGCCACTTCCCAACAAGGCGGAGGCGCAATGTCTGGCGGGCACCGGTCGATGGTGCCGGTGATCCAGCCCCGGCGCTGCAGCACCAGATACTCGGGAGAAATGTAATCCTTGTTCGAGATCATTCCGGTGCGGAGCCAGAACTGCTGCGTGCGCTTGAATGTGTCAGAACTGGCGATCAGATCCGAGGCGAGACGCCGAGTGAGAAAGTCGCGAGGCGAGCAGGCGGGTGCGATGAACAGGAGTCCCAGAGCGAGTGCGATTCGCAGTGTCCGCATGAAGTTGAGTGTGGAAGCCTAGTTGAGGATTGTAACCAAACGCGAGCTGCGGCGCGGCAAGAAAGGGCGATCGGTAATCTGTCCGTCGAATTTGCTTGCCCAGCGACCGGGGATTGCGGTTTTGCAGGATGGACAGCGGCCGTCTGGAGTCAAGCGGTACTGCTCGACGAAGTAGCTGCGGCGCTTGATCAGCGTATCACCGCAGTTGGGGCACCTTGTGTTTTCGTGATCTCCCACCATACCGGGCAAGTTTCCGGCGTAGATGTAGCGCAAGCCGGCTTGCTTGCCGATTTCGACTGCGCGCAGCAAGTCCTTCGGGCGGGTGTCGTCGGGATCTTCCATTTTGTAATCTTTGTGGAAGGCGGTCACATGCCATGGAATATCAGGCGAGACGCTGACAAGAAAATCCGTCAATCCACGCAACTCGTTTTCGGAGTCATTGAAGCCGGGAATGAGCAGGGTAACAATTTCCATCCAAATGCCCATCTGGTGCAGGCGGCGGATGGTATCGAGAATGGGCCCGATGCGGCCGCCTAGTTCGTGATAATGGCGGTCGTCAAAACTTTTCAGGTCAACCTTATAGAGATCGATCCAGGGATGCAGGTATTCGAGCACTTGCGGGGTGCCGTTGCCGTTGGAGACAAATCCAGTGATCAGCCCGGCTGCCTTGGCCTCTTTGAACACGGCGACGGCCCACTCGCTGGTAATCAGCGGTTCGTTGTACGTGCTGACCAGAACCTTTGCGCCTTGGCGGAGCGCGTCCTGCACCAGGACTTCCGGGGACGCTTGTAGCGGCGGCGAAACTGCGTTGGGATCGCGCAAGGCTTGCGAGGTTACCCAGTTCTGGCAGTAGGCGCAGTGCAGATCGCACCCCAACATTCCGAAGCTGTACGCCAGGGCGCCCGGATAGGCGTGAAAGAACGGCTTCTTCTCGATAGGATCGCACTGCACGCCACCGACATATCCCCAGGGCACGTACAGAATGCCGCCGCGGTTGTAACGCACCTTGCAGACGCCGGGCTGCCCCTCCGGGATGGGGCAGCAGTGGCCGCAGGCGTAACAGCGAACCCGATTGCGGTCGAGTTTCTCGTAAAGCTCGCCCTCCCGCACTTGCTGGTAGACGATATCGCGGAGCGTAGCCACAGAACCTCTTGTTCCTATTCTAAACCGCAGTATCAAGATATGGCTTGCTGGCGAAGAGCCTGTCGCCACGATAGGCGCCGGGAGATGCCGCACCGGCTAGGGATGGCTGGAAAATGATCTAGCGCCAGAGGAGCGAAAGAACCGTCGCGATTCCGGCCCCCAGTTGCAACACAGCGAGCTCAAGTGACTGTAAGCCGCGATTGAGGGAGCCGAGCGCGGAAACTAGCACGATCTCCGCACCGTGTTGGAGTTCGCCCTCATCAGCGGACAGAGTAAAGAGCCCCGTCGTAAGCTGCAATCCGAGTCTCGAAAGGCATTCCTAGGCATCGCTTACGACGTGCTGGCTCTCGGATTTCTTAACAAGGCTACTGCACGATTACCTTGATGAGCCGGGACTGGCGCCATCACGCGCGCCTAGCGCCCCTTCGGCGCGGACGCTTTCGCCTTCGCGCGATCGGCGGCTTCCTTCGCGCGGAACTTCGCGATGCGTTCGATCAACTTCACCGGGACAGGCTCGGAAAGCGGAAAACGGATAGTACCCTTGTGGACCTTGTACGATGCCAGCTCGTCCTTGAACGCTGCGACGAGATGCTCGCTGGCGGGGTAGAGCGAGTAGTGCTGCCTCCAGCCAGCGAAATAGAGCACAGCTCCGCCACGCAGTTTGTAGGTGGGGATCCTGTACGAGATCACTTCGTCGGCTCCGGGCACCGCCTTACGGATGGTGCTCCGCACGAGCCCGAGTATGCCTTGCACGGCGTCGGGTTGCGAGGCGATGTACTCGTCCACGGATTTGAAGTCGGTTTTGGCCATCGTGATTCCAGTCTTTTGGCTGGCCTTCAGTGCCGCCTTTGACGGCTGCACCTGAGCGCTTGCCAGCCTAAGGTTATCAGCTACACCATATAAGCGAAAAATGCGAAGCGGGGCGGCCACTGGGCCACGACCCAGTGGCCGCGCCAGCGCGAACACGCCCTCCCGGATGGCCGCGTCACAAGTCTGCTGAGTCGGTCAAGCTGGCGCATGAATTTTCCAATCGTGTGCTTCGGAGGGTCGGGCGCGAATTCCCAAGGGTTGGGATGTCCGCTAGCGGTCACAACTCCAGACGCTATTCCGCAGGGTCGTAGTTCAGATTTTGCCCGAGCCATCGCTCGACTTCTGCCACGCTCATCCCCTTGCGTTCGTGATAGTCGACGACCTGATCACGGTCGATTTTGCCGAGGCTGAAATACCGTGATTCCGGGTGGGCGAAGTAGAGCCCACTCACGCTTGAACCGGGCCACATCGCAAACGACTCGGTGATGAGCATTCCAGTGTTCGCCTGCACATCGAGCAAACGCCAGAGCGTGCCCTTCTCCGTGTGATCCGGGCACGCCGGGTAACCCGCTGCCGGCCTGATCCCCCTATACTTCTCTTGAATGAGATCCGCGTTCCTCAGGCCCTCCGCACAACCGTAACCCCATTGATCCCGTACTCGCTTGTGCAGGCATTCGGCGAAAGCTTCAGCCATGCGATCCGCGATGGCCTCCGCCATGATGGCGTTGTAGTCGTCGTGCTTGGCCCTGAACCCGTCGCACAGTTCCTTCAAGCCGATCCCGCCAGTTACCGCGAACGCACCGATATGATCGGGCAACCTCGTCTCCTTGGGCGCGATGAAGTCTGCGAGCGATCGGCACGGCTCATTGCCTTCCTTATTTGATTGTTGGCGGAGGAAGTGGAATCGTTCCAGCACCTGTCCGCGCGTCTCGTCTGCGTACACCTCGACATCGTCGCCCACGGCGTTGGCGGGAAAGAAGCCGTATACGCCCCGCGCCGTGATCAACTTCTTCTCAATGATGACATCCAGCAGAGCATTGGCTTCGGTGAAGATCTGGCGTGCTTGCCCACCTTGTCCATCGTGCTCAAGAATACGGGGATAAACGCCCTTCAGTCCCCAGGTGTGGAAGAACGGCGTCCAGTCGATGAAGTCGCGCAGCGTCGCCAGCGGAAAGTTGTCCAGCACGCGCACACCGGTAAACGCGGGTGTAGGCAGGTCTTGGGCACGCCACTCGATAGGAGTCCGCCTTTTTCGCGCGGTCTCAAGGGAGACGACCGTCAGGCGCGGCGCGGAGTGGGCCTTGCGGAGCGCCTCATAATCGGCGCGATGCTGCGCCACGAACGCCGACTTGCCCTCGTCGCTCAGAAGGCTGGTCGTCACGGGCACCGCCCGGCTGGCATCCAGGACATGGACTACGGGCTCGCTATAATGCGGCGCAATCTTGACGGCAGTGTGCGCACGACTCGTGGTTGCGCCGCCGATAAGCAGGGGCAACTTGAAGCCCTGACGCTCCATCTCGCGGGCCACGTGTACCATTTCGTCCAGCGACGGAGTGATCAGGCCGCTGAGTCCGATCATGTCCGCCTTTTCCGCCTTGGCGCGTTCGAGGATCTTTTCGCACGGGACCATCACCCCCATGTCGATCACCTCGTAGTTATTGCAGGCGAGGACGACGCCGACGATATTCTTACCAATGTCGTGAACGTCACCCTTAACCGTTGCGAGTAGGATTTTTCCCTGCGCCTTGACCACTTGGCCAGATGCAGCCATCGCAACTTTCTCGGCCTCCATGAATGGCGTTAGGTGCGCCACGGCTTTCTTCATCACGCGCGCAGACTTGACCACTTGGGGCAAGAACATCTTGCCGGCTCCGAACAGATCGCCCACCACACTCATGCCAGCCATGAGTGGGCCTTCGATAACCAATAGAGGACGCCCCAGTTTGACGCGAGCTTCCTCGGCATCGACTTCGATGTATGTGTCTATGCCCTTCACCAGCGCGTGAGAAAGACGCTCCTCGACCGTGCCGTTGCGCCATTCTTCGGCTTTTTTTTCACTCACTACTGCGCCCGCGCCCTTGAGCGATTCGCCGTGCTCCACCAGGCGCTCGGTCGCGTCAGGACGGCGGTTTAACAGCACGTCCTCGACCAGCGCCTTCAGCTCAGGCTCAATCTCCTCGTACACCTCGAGCATCCCGGCATTTACGATGCCCATGTCCATGCCCGCCGTGATGGCGTGATAAAGAAATGCGGAGTGCATGGCCTCGCGCACCTTGTTATTGCCTCGGAAGCTGAAGGAGATGTTTGATACGCCACCGCTGACCTTGGCATGCGGCAGGTTTGCCTTGATCCAGCGCGTGGCGTTGATGAAGTCAACCGCGTAGTTGTTGTGCTCCTCCATGCCAGTGGCGACGGTGAGGATATTCGGATCGAAAATGATATCTTCGGGCGGAAAACCGACCTCGTCGACCAGTATCCGGTAGGCGCGCTCGCAAACGCGGATCTTGTCCTCGTAAGTCGCGGCCTGGCCCTGCTCGTCGAAGGCCATCACAACCACCGCCGCGCCATATTTGAGGACCGTGGCGGCGTTCTTGCGAAACTTGTCTTCGCCTTCTTTCAGCGAAATCGAATTGACGATGCCCTTGCCTTGTAGGCACTTCAGCCCAGCCTCGATGACCTCCCATTTCGAGGAGTCCACCATAAAGGGCACCTTAGCAACTTCGGGCTCACTCGCCAGCAACTGCAGGAAGCGTGTCATTGCGGTGACGCCGTCGATCATGCCCTCGTCCATGCAGATGTCGAGGACGTTGGCTCCGTTCTCGACTTGCTGCCGGGCTACGCTGACCGCGTCTTCATATTTGCCTTGCTTGATCAACTTCGCGAACTTGGGCGAACCGGCCACATTGGTCCGCTCCCCGATAATGATGTAGACGCCGGACTGTTGGGTAAACGGCTGCGATCCCGAGAGACGGAGTGGCTTCGCCTTCGTGGGCTCAGCAGCGCTTGCGCTATCAGACACGCTCACGCTCGACTCTCAATCTGGCGGGCGAAGGATTCCTCCGTGAGCTGCGCCCCCCACTTTCGCGGAGGCTGGCCTTCGAGCGCTTTGGCGATAGCCGCGATGTGCTCGGGCGTGTTGCCGCAACAGCCGCCGGCAATATTGATCAGCCCTGCCCGTGCAAAGTCGCCCAGATAACGCGCCATGTCCTGAGGCCCCAGGTCGAATCCGGTTTGCGAGAGAGGATTCGGCAGACCGGCATTCGGGTAGCACGAGATCGCCACGTCCGCCTTCTCCGAGAGTTCCTCCAGGAACGGATACATGAGATCGGGACCTAGAGAGCAGTTGAGTCCCACCGACAACGGCTTTACGTGCTGCACAGCGTTCCAGAACGCCTCAGTGGTCTGGGCGGAGATCATCGTCTCGCCGCCACGCCCCACCGCCGCCGAGATCATTACCGGCAACTTCTTGCCGTCTTCATCGAACACTTCACGGATGGCGACAAGGGCTGCCTTGGCGTTCAGCGAGTCGAAGATTGTCTCGACCAAGAGCAGGTCTACGCCGCCGGCGATCAGGGCGCGCACTTGCTGAGCATAGGCGGTCTTAACCTGATCGAACGTGACCACCCGGAAGCCTGGGTCATCGGCATCGGGCGAGTTCGAAAGAGACACGGTCAGCGGCCCAATCGCCCCCGCCACGAACCGTTGACACGAGCTTGCAGTGCCAACACGATCGGCCCATTCACGGCACTGCCGCGCCGATTGCTCATTGATATCCCAAGCCAGGCTGCCGAGGAACGGATCGTCGATGACCTTTTGGTAGAACGCGGGATCCTTTCGGCCGCCGTGCTCCCGCGGATCGTCGACAAAGAATTCACTCTGGGTAATGCTGGTTGCGCCGAAAGTGTTTGTCTCGATGATGTCCGCTCCGGCCTCGAGAAATCGCCGATGGATGTCGCCGATTATTTCCGGCTTGGTCAGCGAGAAAAGGTCACCGTTGTTCAGCAGGCCCTTGGTCGAGTTCTTGAAGCGCTCCCCGCGGATGTCCGCTTCCGTCATGCCATAGGTGCGGATCGTCGTGCCCATCGCTCCGTCGATGATGGCAATTCGACTTTCGAGGATTTTTTCAAGAGGATGTTCACGGGCTCTCGTCATGTCTTCCTTTTTGGCCTTGAGCGTGTCGATTTTGGCAACGTCCGTGCGAAGCCATGGCGCTTGGCCGAACTGACTCTGTGAGTTTATCTGCGCGCTTTCGTTTTACTCCAGCACTGCCACATTTCTTCATCGAAGCGTGCCTCTTTATTATAGCGATTGGGGGGCCCAACTCTGGCGCGTGAGATCACTCATGTAATCGTGATACCGTTGAAGGTGCCTTTGGAGCCCGCAATGGCGTGACAGAAAAGTCCGGTGAAAATCGGCGCGGTCGCCCCGCCGTAAAGAGTATTCGCTGTCTGGCTAATCTAGTTAGCTCTAAAGGGCTTCACGACAAAGCTTTCTCCGGAGAATTGAAATAGTGCAGCCCACAGTTATTTCATCTCACACCAGCCGAACGCCCTTCGTTGCGGCAGGTGCGGTCACAGGCATCGGCAGTTTGCCTCTCACGTCTATTGCATCGGCAATTCGGTCAGTTGCCGAATTTTCGCCGGAAGTTCCCTTTTGGCCCCAGTTGCCTCAACTCTCAGAACGGGAGAGTATCGTCGGCCAAGGCCTCGGTGTTGTGGCAGAGCTGATTGAGCCTCGCAACCAAGGCTACGGTTATCAAATAAAAGAAGGCCGGCTCAATGCGGTGCTCGAAATCCTGCACCGGAGTAGTGGGGAGTTGACGCCGGCAAACGCGGCAGGCTTTAGCGCGTTCGAAGAAGCATTGTCATCTGGTTTCTTCAGTTCCGCGGTCGCCGTCAAGGGGCAGATCGAGGGCCCAATCACCCTTTCGGCGTATCTGTTCCACAAGGGCCGGCCCTTCCTATCTGATCCAGCACTTTTTGCAGCCGTCGCATTTCATGTCTCGCAGATCATTGCCTGGCAGATTGATCGCCTGAAATCTGCTGGCCTGCCTGTGCTGCTGTTTGTTGATGAACCAGCCTTGTGCCTGGACGCGCCTGTCGCAAACGCTGTCTCAGAGGAGCAGCGGCTCAACGCAGTGGCGGCCACACTGGAGGACGCTCGAATTCGCGGAGCCTATGCTGGACTGCATTGCTGCGCAGCGCGTCCATTCGAACGCATGTGCCGCGTTAAGCCGGATATCATTTCGTTCGACGCTCATGAGGGACTTGATTTGTTTTTTGCCGACTGGCATGCGCTCGACTTCGTGAATCAGGGAGGAGCGGTTGCCTACGGAATAGTCCCCACACGACCAGGTTTAAACGCTGTCGATTCAGCGACCATCTTTATTCGCTGGTTGAAAGCAGCATCCCTGGCTGGCGATCCACAGAGATTTGCTCAGCGCGCAATGATCACGGCAACCTGTGGGCTGGGACTACTCGATATGTCCGCTGTCGCAGAGTCCTTCACCGTCGCGCACAGCATAAGCAAACTGATCAGATCCTTAACTGGTTCGCCAGAACAATAACAACTTCGGGATAGTCCTCTGGATAAGCTGCGAGAGGACGATGGGGTTACTGCCAGCATGACATCGCGGTCCTTGCGCCCCTTGCCTCCCCGGATATGAATGACCATGCGTTGGCTGTCGATATCGTTGATCTTCAGGTGCGCCACTTCAGCGCGACGTGCGCCCGTGGCATAGAGGGTCATCAACAGGATGCGATGAAAGGGAAACTCGGCCGCGTCGATCAGGCGCGCTACTTCTTCCTGGCTCAGCACCTGCGGCAGGTGCAAAACCTTCTTCGGATACGGTGTCTCGGCCACGCTCCAGCCGCGCTTCAACACCTGTACATAGAAGAAGCGCAAAGCGGCTAAGCGCTGGATTACGGTGTTGGGGGCCAGCTTCCAGCGCGTGAACAGCGCGGCCTGATACTGGCGAATCTGCTCCGGGCCAAGCTGATCGGGCGAACCATGGAAGTGCCGACTGAAATGCTCAACCGTGTGGATGTAAATGTGGATGGTGGATTCGGCGTAGTTGCGGCGCCGTAGTTCTTCAAGCATGATCTGGCGTAGATGGGTCACAGAGAGTTCCTCCTCTGCGACACAAACTAGCTCAGATCACCTCGACCGTCGGCCCCGCAACACGCGAATGCGTCCGCCGCAAAGCGGCTTCGTTCAAGTCGGCTTCGGGGCCATCATCGATTGATTTCGCCGAAGAGCGTTTCTGGACGGCTAGTCGAAGCGCTCAAGCGCGGAGGGAGATGGTTCACTTCCCGGAAATGTGCTTCGCGATTGTGTTCGGCTGGACGACGATCCGCCCCCATAACCATCGGCGCTCTTCCATATTCAGGTCTGGCGCGTTACGATTCTTGGGTCTGTTGTTCCCATTCGTGCCCATGGAGGGATCATCCCATGCCGAAGCCATTCATCAATAAGCTTGTCACATTCTCGACGATTGTCGTGCTGGCGCTTATGCAACCCGCCTCCAAGGCCGCTGATTTCAAAAGGGACATCATCTACCAAATCGTCACTGACCGCTTCTTCGACGGTGACGCCACGAACAACAATCCGCCCCAAAGCAGCGGCTTGTTCGACTCCACGAAGACCAACTTTCAAGCCTACTGGGGAGGCGACCTCGCCGGCATCCAGCAGAAAATGTCCTACATCGCAGGCATGGGCGTAACCGCGATCTGGATCTCCCCGCCCGTCGACAACGAAAATGTAAACGAGGGCGGCGCTAGCATCGGCGCGCCCTACCACGGTTATCAGGGTCGCGACTTCAAGCGTATCGAGGAACATTTCGGAGACGCCACCAACTCCTTTACGGCCTTCGACAACCTGGTCACGGCGGCGCACACCAACGGCATCAAAGTAATCGTCGATTTCGCCCCCAATCATTCGAACAACAACAACAACGGTGAGTTTGGCGCGTTCTACGATAACGGGAGCCTGGTGGGAAATTACACTAATGATACCAACGGCTATTTCCACCACAATCCTAACATCAGCGACTTCAACGACCGATATCAGGTCCAGTACTACACCCTCTCCAACCTCGCTGACTTCAACCAGGAAAACCCCACGGTCGACGCCTACCTGAAGGCTGCAGCCCAGGTGTTTCAGCAGCACCACGTCGACGGTTTTCGGGTGGACGCCATCAAGCACGCCACGTGGGGCTGGCTCTATAGCTTCGTCAACAGCATCTACACCAACGCAGACACCTTTACCTTCGGCGAATGGATCGCCGACACTACATCTGACCCTCTTTATCATGATCTCTACAAGTTCACGAACCATTCCGGCTTTTCGGCCCTGGATTTCCCGCTCTACCACGCCATCGACGATGTATTCGCCCGCGACAACAGCTTCAGTGAGATCGATACAGTGCTTTCGCAGGAAGCATTGAACTTTCAGCAGGCAAACGACCTAGTCACTTTCATCGACAACCATGACCGCCAGCGTTTCCTCTCCATCAACAACAATCAGAACCGGCTGCACGAAGCCCTCGTATTCCTGCTGACCTGCCGCGGCGTGCCCGTGATTTACTACGGCACTGAACAATACCTCCACAACGACACGAATTTCGGCAATGATCCTTTCAATCGCCCTATGATGAACAGTTACGACACGACCACGACCGCCTACAAACTCATCAGCAAGCTGACCGCCCTGCGTAAGAGCAGCACGGCGATACCATACGGGACGATTGGCCAGCGCTGGATCAATAACGACGTGTATATCTACGAGCGGGTTTTCGCTGGCAGCGTGGTCTTGGTTGCCATCAATAAGAATGACAACTCATCCATCCCGATCGGCGGCCTGTTGACGGCGCTGCCCGCAGGCAATTACACCGACTACTTGGGTGGCCTGCTCGGTGGGTCTGCGATTACAGTGACGAATGGCGGCGGAAATAACCCCGTCAATAATTTCACTCTTCCAGCCCACACCGTTGCCGTCTGGATTTACAGCCCAGCCGCAGACACCACGCCGGCCCTCGCCTCGGTTGGACCCGATGTGGTCCAGCCCGGTGTACAGGTCACCCTCGCTGGCAGCTTTACGGGAGCGAACACGGTAAAGTTTGGCACCACCGCTGCCGCTTTGGTCAGCTCGAGCAAGAACCAGCTCGTCGTGACCATTCCGTCCATCTCGAATGGCAACTACAACGTAACCGTGACCGATTCGCAGGGGCACGTTTCCAACAGCCTGCCATTCACGGTCCTCGCCGCAAAGCTCATCCCAGTCACGTTTACCGTGAACAACGCCACACCAACCGTCCCAGGCGATTACATCTTCCTCACCGGCGACACGGTGGAGCTAGGCAATTGGAATACGACGTGGGACGGCGCGGTGGGCCCAATGCTGACGCCGAACTACCCGAACTGGTTTCTGAACGTTAGTGTGCCGGCCGCCCAGACCATTCAGTTCAAGTTCATCAAAATTGCCGCGAACGGCTCGGTCACCTGGGAGAGCGGCTCGAATCACTCCTACACAGTCCCCACGAGCGGTACCGGCTTTGTCAATGTGAACTGGCAGAACTAGTTCAGAGTTCTGAATGGTCGGCCTAACCCAGCCCAGCTTCGGCAGTTTTGCCCTGTCGAATGATCTCGCGAGCAAGGACGATTTCCGCTTTGATTTCACCATCGGTTATTTTCTGTAGTCGAAACTCGTCGATCGCGGACCGAAGGGTGCCACATCCACTGGTCCTGCCTGCGCCAATGAGAGTTCCGCAAGCTCAACCTGACCCAGGGCTGTGTCAGTCTTTGCGCCAGTTTCACAATCGACCGAAAGCGCTTCAGAAAGGCCCTGCTTCGCGCTGACGAAGTTTCCTTCCCGTAAGAATGCCTTCCCTAAAGACCGCTCAGCGGCCGTATAGTCCGTCTTGACGCCGGTCTCTTTGAGGCGTGAAACTGCGTCTTGGTACATCCGCAATGCAGTTGCCATATCTCCCTGCGTTTCAGCGATCGAGCCGTGGGTTTGCAGGGCAGTTCCGAGAACAGATTTGTTCCCCTCGCTACTAAGATATTGCATGAGGCTTACTTCAGATACGCGCGCACTAGCCCAATCAGATCTTCGGTCAATTCTTCGTTCGATTCTGTTCCGCGATCCGGATGCGTAATGTGCAGCCGGATGTGATCCTCCAGGATCTCCGCCATCAGGCTGTTGATGCCCCCGCGAATCGCCGCCAATAGCATCAAGATGTCCGCACATTCGTCCCCGTCGGTCACCGAGCGCTCGACGGCGGTAATCTGTCCCGCGAGGCGTTTGATCCGAGAAAGCAGCTTCTGTTTTTCTTTCGAGATTTCCGGGAGTTTATCTTTCATGATAGTTTTTCGAGTTTTTCCTGCGCTTTCCCTTGGCATGTACCCTAGGGGGGTACTATATAAGACTTTGGACGGGAAAGCTAGGCTTCCCGCTAAGACTGGCAAAGGACCTATGAAAACTAGCAGTGGATATCGGCCTCCGAGAACGTTCGGCGGCTTTCCGGTTTAGAAGAAACGCTCGGGTGTCCCGATAAGCGTCTGCATCCTGCCTGTCGCCTCACCTCTGCTTCTTCTGACTGACAACTGAAGAACGCGAGGGATCGAGGCTTGTGCCGCGAGGCACACTTCTTCCTTCCACAAAAATCAAACGCGCGAACTGCACGATCCATTCAGCCGCAATAGAGCTGTGCTGAGCGAGACCGTCGCAGTCCGTGTGACGGGAGTTCCCCGTGCATTGGCTGGTCAAGTTTTGGTTTGTCGCGGCTCTGATTCCATTCTGGGGAGCGGTTGTTGCCGTGCTCGTTCATCGGCTGCGCGGAGATTCAGCTTGCACGTTCCGCAACCCAAAGCCGGAATAAGGCCCAGGCTGGAAAACAATGGTAAGAAGGGCCTTCAGGCCGCAACCCACGGGTGACGCCGCGAAGTGTAGTGAGAACGGAATGTCTCAACCGAACGAAAGACCACGCAATCGGATGGTCGTTCTGCTCACCAGCATCAAAATCGTCTTAGCCATCGCTGGCGTGGACTTCTGGATGGAGCCGTATTTCTCGCTGCGTTTCCTCTAGCTGCTTCCGATTATGCTCGCTTCCGCCTTTCTGCCGCGATGGGCAATCACTTTCATGCGTATCGCATGTACGCTGCTCAGCGAGCGTTTCAGCAACCTGAACCTAGCGGACGCTCCCATCTGTAGGAGCTTTGAAGCGCTGGCGCTGGTTGTCTCCGGGCTGTTCTTCTCCGAAGTCCTGCGCAACCGCCGGTTGAGACTGGCGTCCCAAGAGCAATTACGTGTCCTGGCGGAAACGAGTCCTGCGGCAATTGTCGCGGTCGCCAGCGAACTGCCACTGAGACCTGCATGGCTGCAACCCTGCTTCTGTTGGCAATCGTGCAAGCCTAGGACTTGCAGCTACTCCCCGCGATCCTTCCGTTTCGCGCTTGCCTCTCTTGATTAACTATGATTAACTAGCATAAATAATCCTAGGTTAATAACTAAGCACAGGGGAAACACTGTCGTTTTACGGCAAATGAGTGGGGGAATAATACATGGCACGTGTAGGTCGCATTGTTCTTTTTGTGTTGAGTGTGGCGTGTCTTCTTCCGGCGGAAGCACTGGGACAAGGCGAAACCACCAGTGCCATCGTTGGCGAAGTGAGGGACACAACCAACGCAGTCGTGCCGGGTGCCACGGTGACGATCACAAATCACGAGACAGGTCTGAAGCGTGGCGCCCAGACCGATGGTGCAGGCCGGTTCAACTTTCCACAATTGAAACCGGGTACCTACTCGGTCAAAGTGGAAGCGCAAAGATTCGAGACGCGGCAGAACGACAACGTCGTTTCGAGCCTGGGCCAGAAGCAGATCGTCGATTTCACGCTCAAGGTCGCTCAATCAAATGAGATCGTGGAGGTAAGTAGTGAAGTTCCGCTCATCAACCCAGAAAATGCGAATACCTCCACTACCCTCAACGCGCGCGCACTGGAAGACCTTCCGAATCCGGGCGGCGACCTAACCTACCCTCTTCAGTTTGCCGCGGGCGCCCTCATCAATACGGCGGGCAGCAGCAATGATTTCATTGGCGGCACAAATGGGTTCGGCAACGTCGAGTTTAATGGCCTGCCCGCTCTTTCGAACGGTTACATCGTCGATGGACTGGAATCAAACGACCCGCTAACCAATCTGAACAGCGGACTCTCGACCAACCTTGTCCTGGGATTGAATTCGGTATCGGAGGTGACGGTCAACACACTCTCCTATTCCGTCGATCAGGGGCGGTACGGAGCGTCCCAGGTCAACTACGTCACAAAGTCCGGTACGAACCAGTTCCACGGGAACCTGTATGAGTTGTGGAATGGCGCGAAGTTCAACGCAGCCGACTATTTCACGAATGCCGCAGGAAAACACAAGCCGGGGTCGACGGTCAACCATTTCGGGGGCAGTGTAGGAGGGCCGATTGTCCACGACAAGCTGTTTTTCTTCTTCGATAGCGAGTGGGTTCGTATCGCGCTGCCCATCGTCACGGCCACTACCGTGCCAACTTCGGCATTTCAGAATTATGTGCTGCAGCAACTCCCGCTGGGCCAAACCACCGGCTGTGCCCCCGGATCGTGTTATCCAGCGGAGCCCGATTCGGTGTCTTTTTATAAACAGATGTTTTCGTTATATGGAAACACCAGCGGATCCCCTATCCAAGTGCTCAGCTGCCCGTTCGATGTTGGTGGAGGTTCGCCTGCAATTGTGAATGATGGAGACGGTTGCGCGAACCGCCAAAGCGTCTCGCGATCAAGCGTTGATCATGAACAGGTACAGACGGTTCGCATTGATTACAACATCGACGAGAAAAACACGGCCTGGTTTCGCTTTCAAGCCGATACCGGGGTGCAAGTTGCCTTCACCGATCCGATCAATTCCTTGTTCGATTCGTTCTCTCCGCAACCGCTGTACTCCCTCGCCGCGGGATATACCCACGTCTTTTCGCAGAATGTGGTGAACTACTTCAACCCGGCATTTTCGTGGTATGCAAGCTTATTTGGGCCCACGGATTTTCAGAAGACTCTTTCTGCATTTCCGATCGTGCTGGACGGCAACGGGCCGAATCCATTCACCACCGTGGGAGGGTTGGATAATACCTGGGTACAGGGACGACGCGCCACGCGGTTTTTCATCAACGACAATCTCGCTTGGAGCCACGGCGCACACGAATTCCGCTTTGGCATCAACACTCGGATTCTTCGCCTGAATGACTATGATTTTGGACAGGGGACCGTTCCGAAAGTGACTTACAACACCCTGCCGCAATACATTTACGGAGTCGCATCGACGGCAACGACGATCTTCCCCACCTCGGCGAACGAACCCTTCAACTTCCTCAATCTCGATCTCTACGCACAGGACACTTGGAAGGTGACCCGGAAGCTGACGTGGACCTTCGGGATACGAGATACATTGAATTCCAATCCGTTGAATCCGCATCAGCATATCGCTCGTCTGAAGGGTTCTTTTGATTCCATCTCGCACGATGTGAACCAGCCTTTGAACGCCGCTATTCTGATAGGTCTTGGTAACGTGTTTTCCTCGACGCCCCTCGCCATCCTGCAACCCAGAACAGCCATCGCCTGGCAGTTTGAACCGAAGACTGTGCTGCGTGCCGGCTTCGGGGTTTTCAGCGACTTATTGCCTGGCGCCGTCGCCGATACGATTGGTTTCAATCCGCCCTACAGTAAAAGCTTTCAGGGCGGCCTTCAGGGAACAGTTGGTGGCACAGCCATCGCACCGGGAGTGCCTAACAGTGCGATTGACGCAACCGTGGGGGCCAATCAGGCCTTTAGTTCGGGATTTTCACAGGGCCAGCTCTCCTGCGCGTCTGCACAAGCCAATCCTTCCAATTGTCTTCCTCCCGTCGCTATCACGGCGATGCCCGACGGAAAACTTCACGCGCCATACTTCATGGAGTGGAGTCTTGGCCTGGAACACCAGTTGGGAACTACAGGAAACATCCGTGCTCAGTACGTCGGCACTCGCGCAGTGAACCAGCCCTATCTAACCCAGGTCAACGGCTATCAGACGGTATGCGATGGATGTTTCGCGCCGTTCCCATACAGACAAGCTTCTGATCCGCGATTTGGGGCAGTGACGCAATTTTCTACCGGAGCAAACAGTCATTACCACGGTTTGCAAATGACCGCAATGAAGCGTTTTGGAAGCGGCTTGATGGGACAACTGAACTACACCTGGAGCCGTTGCATGGACACCGTCTCTAACGGCGGATTCCTGTCGTTCTCGGCGGACGGAATCATCTCCCCTCTCCCAGGAAACTTGGCCAGGGACTACGGTCCTTGCGACTACGACCTCCGGCACAATCTCAACGCTCAATATGTCTATCAACTGCCGTTGAAGGTCCGAAACCGGCCTCTTGGCTACGCCCTGAACGGCTGGCAAGTATCGGGGACTGTGTTTTGGCACAGCGCGATTCCGTTCTCCGTCCTGAGCACGCCGTATTCAGCTGGAAGTGGTATTGTGAACGGCGGCGGGCCGCAGTTCGCGAGCGTTGTTCCCGGCGTACCGCTCTATGAGCACAATCCCATTGGTGTCACACAGCCGGGCACGGTTCAGTGGCTCAACCCCGATGCCTTTGTCTCCACCGTGGACCCGAGCACTGGTAAATGCTATGACCCCAGCAACCCCAACAATCCGTATCCCGACACTCCCAAGAATTGTCAGTTCGGAAACCTAGGCCGTAACGCGCTGCGTGGTCCCAATTTTGCGTGGAGTGACTTCTATCTCACCAAGTGGTTTCCTTTGACCGAGCGTGTGAAGATGCGCTTCGACGTCCAGTTCTTCAATGTCTTCAACCATCCGAATTTCGCGCTTCCGAGCATGGTGCTAGCGGGCATTCCGGGAAATCCTGCTACCCAGAGTGGGTTTGGCGCAATTACTTCCACGACCTCTCCGCCGACCGGCCTGCTCGGTGTCGGGTTGGGCGGTGATAGCACGCCACGCATGATCGCCTTTCAGGCTCGCCTGGAGTTCTGACCTCGACCTATTGTCTTCCCCCATTTGCGGTGTCCTTAAGAATTGCAGGGACGAAAGAGCCTCGTTGGACGGGCAAGACAAAATAGCAACGACAAAAACATTGAAGCCCGACTTCTCTGACAGTCCCGGAAGTTCTACTTCTTGAACTTCAAGGAATGAAGTCTGAGGGCTGGTGGCAAATCTGGATCGTCGGGTTCAATGGGCTCGGGGTCCTGTACTTTGATTTGCAGGCGTTGAGCCAAGGGCGCTAGCATCGCTGTGGAACCCCGATTTCATCGGCAATGCTCAACCTCAAGCGTGGCGAAACTGCATGATTACGACAGTCACTTTCCGTAGAGGGGAGGCAGCGCAAGAATGGACATAGCGGGACACTCTCACTCGCCACTGGGATGCGCCAAAAACACTCGAACTCAGTAAATCTCATTTGCAGGATTGACGTTACTGCTTTGGCGGGCGTCATGTTTGCGCTGGTCGCCATGTTCCTGCTCCCAGCCTCGGTTGTGACAGAGTTCCGAGGCCCAAGCGCAGACTTGGCAAAGGTTTCCCATCCAGTGGCAATGCGGGCAGCACTTCGAGAGGACGCTTTGCTGGTTGCAGTTTCGGGCGGAGAATCGGGCTGTGATCCGGTTCGTAACAGCCAAGTTGAAGGCTGCCGCCTACCGGCCTTCGAGAACGACTGCCTTTGGGGCTACTCCAATTCATTAATTACATTTTCCAGTCTCCTCTTGATGGAATTTATCTTCTTCGTCAAAGTGGGGTCTGATCGTTCTATCCCTTTTAGCTCACGGAGAACCTCCCTTATCTGCGCTGCCGCAGTAATACCCCCGGTACCGACAATAATCCGAGGGTCATCCATGTATCTTTTCTTTGTTTTTCTATCGAAGACCACAACGTTATATTCAAAGGTACCCGAAGCCTCCGCATCTATTAGCGCGTTGATTTCGCCTCCGGTGCCCTCGCTTTCCGTCCCAAGCACCGTGAACACGGGCCTTCCGTTTTCTGCATCAGCCAAAGGCGTCGCCGAGGTGAAAACTATCGTCAAGCAGTGTGGGTTCGAGTCGGCAATTTTGACTCTCCATGAGACTGTGTCTTTCCCCGCTACGGGCAAGCGATAAGCACTTTGAAGCTCTCCGCTTTTTTCATCGGTGTAACTGTATGAGATGGGGACGGTGGTGACATCGATAGTCACATCATAATTAGCCATGAAGCTTCCTCCTCGTGATGGGATTTTTCAACCCGAACTGCCCAACGTACATTGAACACCCCTTACTTGGACGAGACTGCCTCTCCTACCAACCGCATGAACTTTGGCTGCGACCGCAAGGCGGCCAACTCAGGGTTCGCTGTAAGTTGCTCGCGTGGGTAACCTGTATGGACGGCCTTCTCAAGCCATTTGAGCGCCTCCTGTTGCTGCCCTGCGTCAAGATAAACGAGGCACGATATGCGAAGATTGTCGACATCGTTCGGACTAGCCTGCAAGGCTCTGTCGAGATACTCCCGTGCTGCCACAGCGTCACCAATCCGTGAATGGTACTGTGCGAGTGAACTAAGCACATAAGAGTCGCCGGGATTAACAGGCAACTGTTTGTCGGCAAGGGAAATCGCCTTTCGATATGCCACGCTTGCCTTGTCTGCCTCGCCGGGAATCATTCGATACGCGTCGGCCAGATTCCCCCAATAATCGTACCTCTGAGGCCGCAGCGCAATCGCTTTTTGCGTATACTCCACGTCTTCCTTAAAACGCCCTAGAAAGAAGCTCACGGTTCCCATGTTGGAATAAAGGTCTGGGTCATCGGGCGCGACTTGCAGACCCCGCCGAAAGTAAGCCTCAGCCATCTCAAATTGACCCGTGTTGAAATACGTGACGCCAACATTCATATACCCCCATACATTGTCAGGGGCAAGCTCTGTGACTTTCCGCCAGGCGTCCGCAGCTTCGCCATAGCGTGAATGTGCATTCAGAAAGGCTCCCAGCAAGTTGTAACAACTCCAACAACCGGGTCGAATTTCAATGGCGTGGCGAAACGCTTGTTCAGCATCAGAGGTGCGCCCTAGCGAATCGTAAGTGTTTCCTAGTCCGAGGTAGGCATCCGAATTCTCCGGGTCGATCTCAAGCAGGCGCTGGAAAGCGGATAAGGCGGACGGGAAGGCTCCTGTTCGACGATTCAAGTCACCGATTGCCAACTGTACCTGCGGCAATCGGCTGTCAAGATTCTCGGCTGCCTTTACCGCAGCTTTTGCTTGTGCAGCCCATTGAGGGTCTTTGGTCGCGTTGTACTTGTACCAGTACGCTTGCGCTAGGGCAGCGTGCGCCTGCGCGTAATTGTGATCCTCTTTGATCGCACGCTGAAAAAGGATGATGGCTGATTCGACATTTTCCGGACGTTCGTAACGCTGCAAATAGCCGATCCCCTGAACATAGAAATCGTAAGCCGTCAGAACGGTGGTACCGTGATCCATAAGCTGCGCAACGTTGCTTCCTGAGGGCTGAACTTGCAGCATCCTAAACGCCTTTAGAACAACTTGGTCTTGGAGGGAAAACAGATCGTCGGCGAGCTCAGTAATGGTCTCCGTCCGAAGCTGATGCCCAGTTTTCGCATCGATAAGACTAAGATTGATGCGGGCAGAGTGTTCAACCCGTTGCCAACTCGCGACGAGAACAAGGTTCGCGCCAAGCTGAGTTCTTGCTTTGTCGATGCTCGTGATATTCTTTGCCCGTATTTCGGTGGCTGAAGGCACCTGCAACGCAGGGTCGCGTGCGAGCTTCGCTGTGACGGTCTCCGTAAAACCATCACAGTAGACTTGATCGTCCGACCCACCGCCGACCGCTTTAAAGGGGAGAACCACAAGGTTCTTTTGGCTTGGAAGATTCAGATCGAAGCCTGTTCGCCATTCATGGCCGTAGCGAACAATCGCAATGCCCAGTACGCACAAGCAAAGCAAAATCCCTGTTGCCGCAAGGAGGCGATTTCGGAGATCGAAATTGCCAGTTGGACTTGTGACCGCACACTCAGTTGCCCGCCCGGCAGAGTCGGAATCACGCTCAAGACGCCTTAAATCAGTGCTCATCTCCGAAGCATGCTGGTAGCGCAGTTTGCGGTCTTTCTCCAGAGCCTTGTTAATGATCCGTTCCAGTTCGACTGGCACGTCGGGATTCAATCGCACCGGAGGAACAGGTGCCCGGTTCAAAATGGAGTCGAAAATCGCACCTGTGCTTTCGCCACGGAACGGCAACATCCCAGTCGCCATCTCATATAGCAAGATTCCGAAGGAGAACAGGTCCGTTCGGGCATCCAGTTCCTTGGCGCGGACTTGTTCCGGCGACATGTACGCGATTGTGCCCATCGCAGCGCCCTGCATGGTCAGGTGCTCTTCCAAGCTGAGAGTCGATTGTTCTGATGCCCCAGCTAGTCCGACATTGCTAAGGACAGGCATGACCTTCGCCAGCCCGAAGTCCAGAATCTTGGCATGCCCGCGCTTGGTCACGAAAACGTTTGCGGGTTTGATGTCCCGGTGGACAATGCCCTCGGCGTGGGCGGCGTCCAGCGCATCTGCAATCTCGATGCCCAGCGACAGAACCAACTCGGTTTCCATTGGGCGGCCAGCGATCCGATGCTTCAGTGTCAGTCCATCCAAGAACTCCATGGCTATGAACGCCTGCCCGTCCTGCTCCCCGATGTCGTAAATCGTGCAGATGTTAGGGTGGTTCAGAGCGGACGCGGCTTGGGCTTCACGCTGAAAGCGGGCGAGGGCCTGCGGATCACGGGCAACTTCCTGCGGCAAGAACTTGAGGGCGACGAAGCGATGCAGCCGCGTGTCCTCGGCCTTGTAGACGACGCCCATCCCGCCGCCACCCAGTTTCTCGACGATGCGGTAGTGCGAGATGGTTTGACCGATCATGGGGAGCGTAGGACTCAGGGTGCAATGTTAGGGATCTGAAGATGCATAGTCAACGAAAGACGACCCAAGCTTCAACCTGGGCAGAAACCCAACTCGCCTGTGATGTTGAATTTGGGGTATAGAATTCACGCTGTGTGAAGACTCTCCTAAATGATACCGACCGGAACGAAGTGCTCCATCGCCTGGGCAAAGTGCGTTCGGACAGCCAGAGGCGATGGGGCAGCATGTCTGCTCATCAAATGATTTGTCATCTCAGCGACTCTTTTCGGGCGGCGCTGGGCGAAAAGCAAATTAGCTCATCCTCCACGCTCTTCAAGCGCACGATCTATAAGTGGGCGGCTCTATGGGTGCCTTTTCCGTGGCCACACGGCATCAAGACGCGCCCTGAAATGGATCAGCAACAGGGAGGTACCCAGCCTGTGGAATTTGCATCGGATGTCAAGAAGCTTCGCGGGCTGTTTGACCAGTTCTGTGGCTGGAACGGCGAATTCACCCCTCATGCAATGTTTGGTCAGTTGTCGAGGACGGAGCGGATGCGGCATGCCTACCTCCACATCGATCACCACTTGAGGCAGTTCGGAGTATAAGGCTGGCCACAGGGGCGAGTGGAATGCCTGCGTAGACCTTCTGAATGTGTGTTACTGCCGAGCGGTGTTGTAACCTTTCATCCATGCTCGCACTTTCCCCTACTGACCGCGTCTTCATTCTCGCCGGGGCAGGTGTGAGCACGGAAAGCGGCATCCCAACTTTCCGTGGCGTGGGTGGACTCTGGCGGAACTACCGGATCGAGGAAGTCGCTTCGCCGGAGGCTTGGCACCGCGATGCCCGGCTAGTGTGGGAGTTCTACTCCATGCGTCGGCGGGTTGCTTCGGCAGCCAAGCCAAATCCGGCGCACTTCGCTCTCGCCAAACTTGAAAACGCCCTGCAAGAACGCGTCTTCGTCTGCACCCAGAACGTGGACAACCTTCATGAGCAGGGGGGTCGAGAAACCTCGCCCACATGCACGGAGAGCTTTTCAAGAGCCGTTGCGAACCTTGCAGCCGCCTCCATTTGACGACACGAATCTCTACGATCCGCCAGCCGAACTCCCACGATGCGAATGCGGCGGTCGGATTCGCCCGCACATCTGCTGGTTCGGCGAAGTGCCGTTCGAATTGGACAAAGTCTATGAGGCGCTGGACGCCTGCACCCTCTTCGTAGCCGTAGGAACGTCTGGCGGGGTCGAGCCCGCCGCCAGCTTTGTTTCTCAAGTCAGTGGTTGTCCGCGAACAATCCATGTAGGACCGGAGAACCCTGCGAACGCATCCCCGTTCACGAAGTGTTATTTGGGTAAAGCTGGGGAAGTATTGCCAAACTTGTTCGGTTCCTTTTAATGGTTCGAAAGGCACTATTGCAGCTTCGCGTACTCCGCTTGGGCTTCCTTCAGGACGGGGATGTCGGGGTCGGCGTCTTTCCAGAGCGTGAGGAAGTCCTTGTACGCATCCAAGGCACGGACCCGGGCGGCGTCGGCATCTGCACCGTGCGAAGTTTTCGCCAGCAAAGCGTTCGCCCGTGCTACTCCCAAACGCGCTAGCGCTCCCGTCCAGCAGTTCCACACGATGCCAGGGTGGTCCAGGATTTTCTGAAACTCGGCAGCGGCCGCCTCTGCTTGACCCGCTGCCAGATATGCCTCTCCGTGAATGTAGGTCGGATAGAGACAGGAAAGATTGTTGGTGAAACCTATTTGGCCAAATTCCATCGGGGCTCCGATCCCCTGCAAACTCTGGAGAGCCGCTGAGGGATTTCTTCGGTTGAGTGCCGCTTGGGCCCGCACGGCCGGGAGCCACAGCAACTGCATCTGGGTGTCCACCGGATTCCGCTTGTTCAACTCGGCCGCGAGTGATTCGGCCCGGGCTGTATCGCCGGCCATCGCATAAGCCAGCGCGGCTTCTGCTTCAACACCCTGACTCGCTGGATAGAGCTTATATCCTACTGCCGCAGCATGCTGTGCTTCTCGCGGATTGCCAAAAGCCGCCTCGCGTATCGCTGAGTCTTCCCGCCAGACGGCTCCGGTCTCTTTGCTGTCTGCGCGGATGGCGGAGTCCACGGACCGCCGTGTCCAGTCGCGCGCTTTGCCCAGATGGCCGAGATAGGCCTCCGTATCAGAGGCCAGCGACAGTATCGCGTTCTCCTCGGACCTTTCCGTGAACCAGTTTTGTTGCTCCGTCATGCCTGCGGCATTTGAGGCAAGAAACGACAGAGCATAGAGCTGCGTGTGCAATATGAAATCATCGAGCTTTCTCCCCTGGGCATCGCGGATTATCTGCCGCGCCTCTTCAAAGCGTTGCAAGGCTATGGCGGTGTTGCCGAGGTTGCCATAAGCAGCCGCGCTATTTGGATCAAGGCGCATACTTTGGCTGTACGCCTCAGCGGCTTTCTCATACTGTCCTTGCCCGGTGAGCACGTTACCCAACTCGTTGTATGGACGGCTGTCTCTCGGGTAGCTCTCGATGAGTTCCTTATAAGCCCGAGCCGCTTTGTCCAATTCTCCCGTTACATTCGAGTAGTAATTCGCCGTGATGGCCAGTTTCTCCCGCTCGCTGGTATGCTCACGCAACTCGAATGCTCTGGTGTAATAATCGCTGGCGCGCCCCACTTCGCCCAGACTGTTGTAGTCATCACCCAATGCCGAATGCCCCAGGGCAAAGTTAGGGTCGAGTTCGATGGCGCGTTGAAAAAACGGCAGCCCATCGGCAGCACCTTTCTCACCGAGGGCCTTCACACCCCGGCTAAACGTCTGCAACGCTTCCAGCGAAGAGGTTGTGGCCTCGGGCAGCGGAACATCGAAGTTCTGCACCGCAGCCAGTGATTCCCCCAACTGGCCGCGCAGCTTGGAAGCTGCCTCGCCCAATGCATCCAGCACTTTCTCTTTGGTGGAAGCTGTGATCTGTTCTTCCGCTAGCAGGTCGCCGCTCTGGCAGTTCACAGCTCTTAGTGCCAACACATACTGGCTACCGAGGCTGGCAATTGATCCGGCAATATAGGCCTTACTACCCGCCCGCTCGCACACCTCGCGGGCTGTGTCGGCAGTGAGAGGAACGGTGGCAGGGTGCGCCATCAGCCGTAGCGTCGCCAAGACCTTGTTCTCGGATAGCACGTTCAGGAACCTCGATTGTCTCAAGGAAACCGCGAGCGCTGTTTTCAGAGCATCATCAAAGACCGGATCGCCGGTGGTGTTCGTGAAATCAGCGAGTACGGTGGTGTCTTTCTCGTTCAGGCGCTTGCTTTGATGCGAGCGGTAATAGACCCCGCCTGTCACAAGTAAGACTACAGCCAGGCCTGGAGCGACGCGCTTCCAGAGCTTTGTCCGGTGCGCCGAGAGACCTTCTGCTACCGCCACCGTGCCTGGGTCCGACAGCGCTTCGAGCGCAAAGGCCAAGTCCGATACCGATTGGAATCTCCGCTCCGGGTTCTTTTCCAGGCAGCGCCCCACCGCGCGTTGCAATCCCAGGGGAGCCGTCGGCAGAAGCTGCGAAATGCTGGCAGGGTCTTCGTTGAGGATCGCGCTCATCGTGTCGGCGGTCGTGGGTTGGTTGAACGCTCGCTGGCCCCATAACATTTCGTAGAGAATGGCGCCGAAAGCGAAGATATCGCTGCGACAATCCACCGCCTGACCCCGCACTTGCTCGGGCGACATGTAGCCCACGGTGCCCATCATCATCCCGGCTTCCGTTACCGGACTCGGAAGTTTAGACTGAGCAGCCCCAGTGAGCTTTGCCAACCCGAAGTCGAGAATCTTGACGTGACCGTCTTTCGTCACAAACAGGTTTTCCGGCTTCAAATCGCGATGCACGATTCCTTTACTATGCGCGGCGGCCAAACCACGCGCGATCTGGACTCCGTAATCGATCGCCTTGCGCCAAGGCAACGGACCTGGCTTCACGAGTTCGCGCAAGGTATGGCCTTCGAGCAACTCCGAGACCAGGTACGGCGCGCCCTGGTAAACGCCCATCTGATGTACGGCGAGAATGTTCGGATGATTCAGCGCGGCGGCTGCCCGCGCCTCTTGGTCAAATCGGCGCAAGCGATCAGCATCATTAGTTAGAAACGCAGGCAGGACTTTGATGGCGACGTCTCGCGCCAGAAGCGCGTCCCGTGCCCGATACACCTCTCCCATGCCTCCGAAGCCGAGGAGCGCGAGGATTTCGTATTCTCCAACCTTCGTCCCAGGCTTTATAGCGGTGGATTCAAGCAGCGAGTTCGTTTCTTCTTGGATCGCCGTCGAGATTTGCTCGCCGTCACTGTCGTGGGCGAGCAACGACTCAAGTTCGCGGCGCATTTCTGCATCCCCGGCGCAGGCCGAATCCAGGAAGGACGCGCGTTCCTCGGTAGAAAGATCTAGTGCTGCCAGGAAAAGACTCTGAATGCGCTCCCAATTTTCCGTCATCGCGATTGGGTCTCCGACTGGTCGGTTCCGGCCGAGAGCCTGGTGTCGCGTGAAGCCTGATTCAATTCCCGATGGAGCCACGCTTGGGCGACGCGGAGGTCGCGCCGCACAGCGTTGACCGGCACATTGAGCAACTGAGCCGATTCTTCGGCGGTAAGCCCTCCGAAAAAACGCATTTCGACAAGGTGAGCTTTTTTCGGGTCGACACGGGCCAATTCGTTGAGCGCGTCATCGATCCGAACCATGATAGCCGGCTTCTCCAAGCACGCATGCTGCGCTTCATCGAGCGAGAGCGCCGCCTGCCTGCCTCCCCGCTTTTGCGCGTACTTAGTGCGGGCGTGGTCAATCAGGACCTGTCGCATCACGCCAGCCGCAATGCTCAAGAAATGGATGCGGTCACGGACATCGGGGGCGGATTGGCCGGCCAGCTTGGCATACATCTCATGAACAAGAGCGGTGGGTTGCAGAGTGTGGCCCGGTCGTTCACCTCGCAGATGTTTTTGGGCGATGCGGCGCAATTCAGCGTAGACCAATGGCAGGAGGCGGTTCAGGGCGGCTTTGTCGCCCTTGGCGTATTCATGAACAAGCACCGTTATGGGTGTGGTCGGAGAGCTCACGGCTGCTATCTCATGAACCTACTCACGTTGTACGCATCAGTTTCGCACGAGTGGCAGCCTTGGGGTTGCAACTGCCACGAAAGCTTCGCCCCTAGTGGCCTGTCGCAGAGTAACCATTACTAGACTGTTAGCATCGAAGCTGTCATGGCTACTGGCAGCGAAATCTTACTCACCAAGCAACAGCAGTCCGATCTAAGTAGTATCGCCCAGTCCCGTG